>JACCEB010774638.1_pt1 | contig 33116 bp, 24 predicted proteins | sample 7454761 | NCBI WGS metagenome assembly JACCEB01 (sample SAMN15323454, study PRJNA562643) | freshwater metagenome | isolation source: river surface water | place: USA:Blue River Watershed | collected 2017-08-18
CTATCGGATTCCATCAGAGCTTGACCCTTCGTCGCTCTGATGTGACTCTGACTCTCCGGCCGATAGATTTTCTTCGAAGTGGGGGTTATACCCAACTTTTTTTTTCTTCGGCCACAACCGCTTGGAGCACAGGACCGCCTGTGTTCGAGCCAGTTTCAACAACCCAACGCCAACCAGAACTATGAACAACGAGATCCTTGCCGGACTGGACTTTTTCGAACGCGACAAAGGGATCAAGCGTGAGGTGCTTCTTGAGGCCATCAACAGCGCGCTTCTCACCGCTGCCCGAAAGGCTGTCGGCCCTGCACGGGAGCTTCGCGTGGAGATTGATCCCCGCTCAGGCGATATTCGTGCCATCGCAAAGCTCGTTGTGGTTGAACGCGTTTCCAATCCTCAGGACGAGTATCCCCTAGCCCAGGCAGTTCTGTTGAAGCCAGATGCGAAGTTGGGCGAAGAGCTGGACGTTCCCGTTACCCCGAAAGACTTCGGTCGCATCGCTGCCCAAACTGCTCGCCAAGCAATCATGCAGCGGATTCGCCAAGCCGAGAAAGAGATGATTGTGGATGAGTTCCGTGACCGCACGGGGGACATCGTCACCGGAACAGTCAAGCGTTTCGACCGTTCTGACGTGATTCTGGATCTCGGAAAGTTCGAGGGTGTCATGCCCAATCGCGAGCGTGTTCCCACAGAGGAATACAATCTAGGTGACAGAATCCGCGCCTACGTTGTGGCCGTGGAAAATGGCATTCGTGGACCGGAAATCATCCTCTCAAGAAGTCATCCTAACTTCGTGCGCAGGTTGTTCGAAACCGAGGTGGCTGAAATCGCAGACCGCACGGTAGAAATCAAATCCATCGCGAGGGAGGCCGGCCACCGGACTAAAATAGCTGTCTTCAGTGCAAACGAAAAAGTTGATCCTGTGGGTGCCTGCGTCGGGATGCGCGGAGCCCGAGTCAAAAATATCGTCCGCGAACTCAATAACGAAAAGGTCGACATTATTCGATGGACCCAAGACACGAGGGAGCTTGTCCTCGAGGCGCTCCGTCCAGCAAAGGTGAAGACCCTCACTTTGGACGAAGCGCGGAAGCATGTTTTCGTGAAAGTCGACGCTGACCAACTGTCGCTTGCAATTGGACGACGCGGCCAAAACGCCCGACTGACTTCTCGACTGATTGGCTGGGAGGTTTCGATCGATGGGGTCGACCGCGAGGCTACAGAGCGTGAAAAACTTGAGTCAAAGATGGGGGATGCTGCGCAAACTCTGAGTTCAGCATTGCGCGTCCCGAGGGACATAGCGGTTTCGCTCGTATCGGTGGGGATGAACTCGCCGGAGCTCATCGTTGACTGCACCGCCGAGGATATCGTCGGAGCGATCGGCTGCTCTCCAGAAATGGCAAATCAAATTCTGGATGCAGCTAAGTCCTCCGGAGCTAAAGCCTAGAGCTAAGACAGCCCCTCTCAACTTCCGATTTCATCGCCCCCCTCATCTCCCCAGAGAACTTCCAAAAAAAAAACTGAATGCCTCCTACCCGTCCCTCTTCATCGCCCGGCGAAAATAGCCCCGAGGCAAGTGCCAAAAAAACAGCCCGCAAGTCAGCGAAGGAAGGTGCCGGCTCGAGCGGGTCGGGTGATTCCGTGGTTCGCTCAGCCTTCAAGCCGATCACGGCATCGCGTCCGGAGCCAGCGAAGCCCGCACCCAAGGCTACTCCCGCTCCGCTGCCCCCCCCCAAGGAAGCGGTCTCACTGATCGACGAGAAGCCCAAGACACTCCGCAAGCGGACTACGAAGCCCGAGGACGCTCCGCGCGTTCTGCCCCCCATTTCGCGTATTCTGGAGCCAGAGGTCCAAAGGTCAGTCCCCGCCGCGATTGAGGCTCCTGAGACAGCCGAACCGCCGCCAGTTGAACCATCGCCGTCTTTGGACTCCGATCAAGTCCATGCGAACGAGCCGGAGGACGACAAAACGATTCACCTGAAAGCCCCAGTTGGAGTGAAGGATCTGGCGGCCGCTCTGAGTTTACGTCCGTTCGAAATCATCCGTGATTTGATGAGTCTGAACATCTTCGCGAGCATCAATAGCTCGGTCGATGCAGAGGCTGCATCTCAAGTTTGTAAGCTTCACGGGTTTAAGTTCGAGCGCGAACGTCGTGAGAAAGGCGCAGGGATTCACAAGGTCGAGGAAAAGGTGGTTGAACCGCCAAAAGAGGTCGAACCTCCCAAAAAGGATGAGTTGAAGCTGCGCGCCCCAATCGTCACCTTCATGGGACACGTCGACCACGGCAAAACGACGTTGATGGACACCATCCGAAAGGCACGTGTCGCGGCGGGTGAAGCAGGTGGAATCACGCAGCACATCGGTGCCTATTCGGTGGAGAAGGGCGGGCAGTACATCACTTTCTTGGATACCCCCGGCCACGCAGCCTTCTCGGCGATGCGTGCGCGCGGTGCGAATGTCACCGATATCGTGGTTCTCGTCGTTGCAGCAGACGACGGACTGATGCCTCAAACGCTGGAGGCAATCTCGCATGCGAAGAACGCAAAGGTTCAGATTATCGTGGCTATCACGAAGATGGATACCGCTGGCGCTAACCCCGACCGCGTCAAAGCGCAACTCCAAGAAAAAGGCCTCGCTCCGGAGGACTGGGGCGGCGACACCATCTGCGTTCCGGTTTCAGCGATTAAAAATCAAGGTATTGATAAACTCCTCGAGAGCATTCTGTTGGTCGCAGAAGTTTCTGAACTGAAGGCCACCTCCGGCGGCGTCGCGAGAGCAACTGTCATTGAGGCGCAGTTTGAGCAGGGACGCGGGCCTGCCGCGACCGTGATTGTTCGTACAGGAACGCTCAAAGTCGGAACACCTGTGATTTGTGGTAGCTATCACGGAAAAATCAAAGCCCTGCTAGACGAGCATGGTAAACCCATGAAGTCCGCAGGACCTTCCACTCCCGCCAAAGTGGTCGGTTTATCGGGCCTACCCAATGCGGGCGACGATCTCGTGGTGATGGAGTCGGAACGCGCGGCAAATCAGCTCAGTCAGGACCGCTTGGGTGCTTTGCGCGCCTCTAAACTCACAGCACCTGCTCGTCCTACCCTTGAGAATCTTTTCGCAAGCATGGCTGATGGTCAGAAAAAGGTCCTCAAGCTGGTTGTGAAGTCTGATGTTCAAGGCTCACTTGAAGCCATTTGCGCATCCGTCAGCGAAATCAAGAGCACCAAGGTTGATACCGAGGTGATTCATCAGGCGGTTGGGCCAATCTCTGAAAACGACGTTCTGCTCGCGGCTGCCGCTGGAGGCGTCATCATCGGCTTCAATGTGAAGGTTGAGAACTCGGCGGCGGCGACTGCAAAACGCGAGGGGGTTCAAATCAAACTTTACTCCATTATTTACGAGCTCCTTGACCAAGTGAAGGAAGCGATGGCTGGCCTCCTCGACCCCGTCACGCGCGAGAGCGCCCTCGGGCACGCGGAGGTCAGGCGTGTGTTCGATCTCTCAAAAGGCGTGGTGGCAGGATGCTATGTTACTGACGGACGTATTCTCCGCTCAGGGCGTGCCCGAGTGTTGCGCGGTCGCCAACCAATCTACGATGGCGGAATCGGCACCCTCCGACGGTTCCAAGAGGATGTCAAGGAAGTCAAAATCGGCTTCGAATGCGGCATTCGCCTTGGTGATTTTGACGACTATGAGGTCGGTGACGTCATTGAGTGCTACCAACTCGAAAAGGTTGCCCAGAAGCTTTAGGGCCCCCTCCTCCGTTTCCAAAGGGACACCATGGGTAAACACAGACTTGAGCGAGTCAACGAACTGCTTCAGAGAGAGCTCGGCGAAATCATCAATCGAGAAATTCATTTCCCGGATGCGCTCCTCACGATTCATCAGGTCGATGTGACTCCCGACCTGAAGCATGCGCATGTGTATGTGTCGTTCATCGGTAGTGAAAAAGCATGCAAAGCCTCGATTTCAAAACTCGCGGGCGCGCGCAGTCACCTTCAATACCTTCTTTCAAAACGAGTTATCCTGAAGTACACCCCTCAAATCCACTTCAAGTTGGACGAGTCTGTGGTCCGCGGAACCCGCGTTATCAATATCATGAGTGAGCTCGACCTACTTCCCCAAAAGGAAGGGGTGGACCTGGTGGAACCTGAAAACTTGGAGGATAAATGACCTGCACGGAAAATGTGAGTTACCGAGACATCGGAAAATGTCTCCTTGGTCATTCAAACTTTTTGGTCATCAGCCACATTAGACCGGATGGCGATGCGTACGGATCTGCTATCGCAATGGCGTTAATGCTCAAGGAACTGGGAAAAAGCGTCGAGCTTTGGAATGAGGACGGACTGCTTCCTCGGTTTGCGTTCCTGCCCGGAAGCGAACATTTGCGCCCCTCCCCGTCAAATCCGCAATCGTTCGATTGCGTCGTCTCATTGGATACTTCTGTTCGATCTCGTTCCGGCGCACGAACGATTGGGGCCATCAGTTCCTTCAAAGACTGGGTGAACCTCGACCATCATATTTCGAACGATCGTTTTGGCAGTATGTGTCACGTGGACGCAGGTGTCCCAGCCACCGGAGAGGTTCTTCATGACCTATTCGCCGCAAATGATTGGCCGATCACCGCCGACATTGCAGTGAATCTCTTTGTTGCGATCTCCACGGACACTGGCTCTTTTCAGTATCTTCAGGGGGTCGACAAAGGTGCGAAGACCTTTGCGGTGGCGGCAAAGTTGATAAGGGCAGGCGTGAATGTGGCAGACGTGTCGACCCGCGTGTACGATTCCGTTTCGCGGAAGCGTATCGAGCTTCAGCGGCGTGCCTTTGCGGGATTAGAGTTCACAGCTGCTGGTCAATTAGCTCATTTAAGTGTTACACTTCAGGACATTGCAGACTCTCAGGCTGAGCCCGATGACACAGAGGGATTTGTTGAGATTGCTCGAGGGATTGAAGGGGTTGTTGCCGCGGCATTCTTTGAGGAACTATCCGATGGAATGATTCGAGTCAGCCTCCGCTCAAAAGACGAAAAACTGAATGTCTGTGACGTGGCGTCCCGTTTTGGCGGGGGCGGTCACCGGATGGCTGCGGGTGCTCGCATTGCAGGAGAACTAAGCTCCGTGCGGAGAACGGTCGTTCTAGCCCTAGAAGACGCCCTCGCCTAAACGCACTTCTCGAGATGTTAACTGACTCACTAGATGGGGTTCTCCTCATCGACAAACCCCAGAAGATGACTTCGCATGATGTCGTCGCTGTCGTTCGCCGGAAGCTACAGACCAAAAAGGTCGGACACTGCGGGACTCTGGACCCCATGGCGACGGGGCTTCTCATCGTGGTCGTGGGAAAGGGCACGAAAATCCAAGACCTCCTCATGGCCGAGGATAAGGAGTACTTCGGTTCGATGCGACTGGGCGTCATCACAGACAGCCAAGATGCGGACGGTGAAGTGATTGAAGAGCGCCCCGTGCCCTTGCTCCTTCCCGACGATCTCGATACCGCATTCAAGAAGTTCCACGGAGACTTTTACCAAACGCCGCCGATGGTTTCAGCGATCAAGAAAGACGGCGTTCCATTGTACAAACTGGCGCGCCAAGGAAAGACCGTAGAGCGGGAACCGCGCTTCGTGCATGTCTTCGCGCACGAAATCCTCTCATCGAACCCCCCAGACATTGAGTTCAGAGTCGTGTGCAGCAAAGGATTTTATGTTCGCACCTATGCGCATGATATCGGGGAACATCTCGGATGCGGCGCGCATTTAACTTCGTTGCGACGGACGAAATCTGGGCGATTCGCGGTTTCCCAGGCAACGCATCTGCATCGGTTCGAGGAAATGACAACGGGGGAAGCGCGCGCCCAGATTCTTGATCTGGCCACCATTTCGCGGATGCGTGGCGCATGAACCTTTTCTCTCTATGCTTGCCGGCAGTCCCGCAAACCACCCAATCGCACTCTGTCTTGGCGTGTTCGACGGGGTCCATCGCGGGCACGAGGCAATCATCAGTGCAGCGCGGCGTTTCATTTCAGGAACGATTGGCGGTCGCGTTCTGGCGCTAACCTTTGACCCCCACCCCACCCGGATTGTTCGTCCTGCATCGCCTCAGTCGTTGCTGCAGTCTATTGATTCGCGCGTTTCACTTCTTCAGAAGTCAGGCTGCGACGAGGTAGTTGTTCTCCCCTTCTCGGAAGAGCTTGCAAGACACTCACCCACTTCGTTCTGGTCTCTTCTCAGAAGTTCCATTCAGGGGAAGCTTCTCGGCATTTTTGCCGGCCAGAACTGGCGTTTCGGCGTTGGAAGGAGCGGAGATTTAGCCCAGTTAGCCAACCTCTCCGCTGCGGAGGGGTGCGTCGTGGTGGGAGTTCCTCCCGTGATGCACCTCGGCAAGGTTATCAGCAGCTCTTGGATTCGTGACTTAGTGAGAGAGGCCGCTTTCGGCGCGATTCCGAAGCTGCTTGGTCGAGCCTTCGAAATCTCGGGCACCGTGATTGCCGGCAGGCAACTGGCTCGTCAGTGGGGATTCCCCACCGCAAACCTCCACCCTGAACAGGAATGTCTGCCCCCAAACGGCGTTTACGCAGGTTGGGCGCAATGGGAAGGAGGGCAGCCCGTGTGGTCCCTCTGCAATCTTGGAACACGTCCCTCGTTAGGCACCGAACAAAGCCGGGTCCTGCTCGAAGCCCATCTTTTTGATGTTGAGCAGGACCTCTACGGACGCACGCTGCGCTTTGTCCCCGTTCATAAAATACGCGATGAGCAGCGATTCATCTCGCTCGAGGCACTTCGCCATCAAATTTCCTTGGATGCAACCGAAGCACGACAGTTTAAGGACCGGCCAGACTCAAGCCTCTTTGGTGCCGAGAGCGGGACACTGTAAGATCTCGACACAACGCCATGTTCTCTCAGGACACCATCGAGCGCGTCGCATCTTCAGTGGACATCGTTGATGTCATCTCATCCTACTTCCCGCTGAAGCGCGCTGGTGCGGTTTTTAAGGCAAGATGCCCTTTCCATAACGAGAAAACTCCTTCCTTCTCTGTCAATCCATCGCGGCAAATCTTTAAGTGTTTCGGGTGCGGCGTTGGCGGGGGCGTCTTTCGGTTCCTGATGGAGTATGAGCATCTTGACTTTCCGACCGCGGTCCGGCGGCTCGCCGAACGAAGCGGCCTCCGGATTGAAGAGAGCGAGTCCACCGGTGAAGAGGCCGCCAACCGACAAGCTCGACAGCGTATTCTTGCCGCGAATGCCGCCGCTGCAACGTTCTTTCAGCGTCAGTTGTTCAAATCGCAGGAGGCTGCGGGAGCTAGGGAGTACCTGAAGGGACGAGGAATTAGCGGTGAGGTAGCCCGTCGTTGGGGCATTGGGTTTGCCCCAGAAGGCTGGGATTTCTGCCTCAATCACCTGATCTCTAAAGGCTTCACTCCGCGTGAAATCAATGAAGCTGGGCTCACGTCGTCAAAGGACGACGGAGGCCAGAGCCTCTACGATCGATTCCGCAACCGAGTGATGTTTCCGATCTGCAACGACACGGGAGAAATCATTGCCTTTTCTGGCAGGACGCTTGATGCCAATCCAAGAGCTGCCAAATACGTCAACAGCCCAGAGACTCCGGTCTTCACGAAAGGATCCGTCCTGTTCGGGATTCATATGTCCAAACGGGATCTCATCACTGCAAAGTCTGCGATTATCTGCGAAGGACAGATTGATCTCATCACAGCTTTCGAGGCAGGCATCAGAAATGTCTCGGCACCCCAGGGCACTGCGTTCACATCCCGTCAAGCGTCGCTCCTCAAAAGGTACGTCGACGAAGTGGTTTTATGTTTCGATTCGGACGACGCTGGTCAAAAAGCAGCGGAGCGTTCCCTCCCTGAACTTCTCGCCCAAGGCCTTGGGGTGAGGCTCGCGGTGATGCCTCGAGGCGATGACCCAGACTCGATGATTCGCCGCGACGGTCCGGAGATGTTTCTTAACATTGTGAAATCGGCCCCCGACTTCTTCGACCAGCAGTACAAGAACCTGAGGGAAAGTCCTGATTTTCAAAGTGCGCGAGGCAAAGCGGCGATTGCTCGAAAGGTTTCGACATGGCTTGGGTGGGTCACTGATCCATTCCAACGCGACGCCTATTTGAAGAAAGCAGCAACCCAGCTTGAACTGGACGAACAACACCTTCGCGACGAAACATCCTCCCTAGCTCGAAAAACATCCTCGCGCCGCGAGTCGTCGCGAGATTTGACGGCGAGCCCAACTGCTGACGCTCCGGCGGAGAATTCTGCCCAGCGAGACCTCGGGGGGTTTCTGGCCGATCCAACCTTTCGCTTGCTGGCGAGCTGCGTCTTAAACGACCAAGATGCTCGGCTGTTAATTTTGGAGCTTCCTTGGAGGGAACTGCTTGAGAACGATCCATCGGGGTTTCCCCTAATTGAGTTGCTCGATTCATGTGCTGATGGCGGGGAAACTGCTTCTTTCGTGACGCTTCTCACGAAGGTCTCGAGCGAAGCCGAATCAGCGTTGTCACAGGTCCAAAACGACCCGTTGCCTGCAGATCCGGTCAACCTCGCGCAGGCGTGTTGGAACGAGTTGCAAAAGCGTCGCCTCAGAGCGCGGATTAGGCAGCTTTCCAATCGCCAAAGGTCCCCCAACCTTTCTCACGAAGAAGCCCTTGGAATCCACGGGCAGATCGTTGACTTGCAGACCAGACTGAGGCAAATCCCTTAATCAAAAGCAAAATGATCCCATAGGTCATAGGCGTTTGATTTACGTTTTACTAATAGTATTGGAGATAGAAATAAGGTATGGCCAAAGTATCGCCGCTGAAAAAAAGTAAGGAACCAAAGAAGAGTGCAACCGCAACAAAAAAGAAGCCGATCTCTCCTGCAAAACCCTCGCCTGTCGTAAACAAAAAGAGCACCCCGAAGGCGGTTGCGCCCAAAAAGCAGTCCCCGGTCGCTGTTCCACAGCCGGTCGGCAAAGCTTCGAAAACATCCACGACTCGTCCAGGAGTCGCGGCAAAAGTGGGAGTCACGCCGGTGACTTCTGTGGCCACGCAAAAGGAAGGCAAGGGTGATGTTGCCAAAAAAGCACTTCAGGTTGGTGCGTCGTCGGTGACGGGCTCACTGCTTCCACCGAAGCAAATCGCACCCAAAAAAAATGCGGCGGCAGCAGCGGTGAGCGGCACAGATGAGGAGGAGGGCAGAGGCGGTATCCAAATTGAGTTTACGGAGAAGGAAAAGTTCAAGGAACTTATCCGTCTCTCCAAAGAGCAGGGTTACTTGACGTTTGACGATATCAATGACTCGCTGCCCGACGCTGCTGTCGATCCGAATGAGTTCGAGCGTATCCTTGTCGTCTTAAGGGATATGAACATCGAGGTCATCGAGGCCTCGGATGTGGACTCAAAGGGGGGGCGCCCCAAAGATTCGGAAGAAACGGAGGAGGAAGACAAGACCGACCAGCGCGCAGACATTCTGGATGATCCGGTCCGGATGTACCTCAAGCAGATGGGACAGGTGCCGCTTCTCTCCCGCGAACAGGAGGTAGAGATTTCCAAACGCATCGAAGACGCCGAGCTGAACGTTCAGCGTTATGTCAACCGTTACGGATTCGTTGCGGCTGCACACCTCGACATCGCGCGGAAGCTTCTTCCAGAAGACAGCGAACTTCGGAAAGGAGTGCTGACGAATGAGCGTTTTGATCGCGTGATTCAGGACAAAAAGATTGCGGGCCGAGATCAGTATTTGAAGGGACTACCCAAGTTAATTGTTTCGTTAGAAACTGCTTTGGCAGACGCGAACAAGCTTTATAAAGCTTATGTCTCAGCCGGATCGAAGGGTAAGGATTCAAAAACGTATAAAGATTTCACTAAGATTCATGGGGAAATCCAGAAGCTCTACCCCAAGTTCTTCTTTAAGCAGAAGGTGACGGAAGAGCTGGTAGATTTGGCGGAAAGCCTCAACTCCATCACTCAAGCAGCACGAGACGTGTCTGCATCGGGCCACACGCGCATCCAGCAGCTCCCTGTGGCTCACCCTTCTCTCCCTGGCGTATCCCCCATCCGCGTTCCCGCGACCAAGGTGGATGCCAAAGAGATGTTGAAGAAACTTCAGCTCTCCAACTGGATGAGCGAGGAGGAGTTCGCGAAAGATTTTCGCGAGCTGAAAGATTGGACACGCAAGGCCCTCAAAGCGAAGGCGGAGATGGTGGAAGCCAATCTTCGACTCGTCATTTCCATCGCGAAAAAGTACACGAATCGCGGCCTGTCGTTTTTGGACCTTATTCAGGAAGGCAACATGGGGCTCATGAAGGCGGTCGAAAAGTTTGAGTATCGCCGTGGCTACAAGTTCTCTACCTACGCTACCTGGTGGATCCGCCAAGCCATCACGCGATCGATTGCAGATCAGGCGCGCACGATTCGTATCCCAGTCCACATGATTGAAACGATCAACAAGCTAATGCGCGTGCAAAAGCAGTTGGTCCAAGACTTCGGACGCGAACCAACGCCAGAAGAGGTTGCTGAAGAGATTCACATGCAGGTGGACCGCGTCCGCGCGGTGCTGAAGATGGCCCAACAGCCTATTTCGTTGCAAAGCCCTGTCGGTGATAGCGACGACACAAGCTTCGGTGACTTCATTCAGGACACGACCGCAGAGGTCCCAAGTGACATGGCGGCGATCGCGATTTTGAAGGAGAAAATCAAAGATGTGCTCGACACCCTCACGGACCGGGAACGACACGTTCTTGAGCAACGTTTCGGCCTGAAAGATGGTTTTAGTCGCACCCTCGAGGAAGTCGGACGCGAGTTCAAAGTGACCCGCGAGCGTATTCGACAAATCGAGGCTAAGGCGCTTCGGAAGATGCGGCATCCGACGAGGATTCGTCAGTTGCAGGGTTTCTTGGACGTTGATTCTCCTCTTGCTGCGGCACTTGCGTAATTTTGACGGATTTCATTTCCCCCCTTGCGAGGACGTCCTCGCAAGGGGGCTTTTTTCTGGCGGGATTAAGGTCTGGCATTCTAGCCCCCCTTCCCCCTGGGCATGCGCTTTCTATCCAGCAGTATCGAACCGAAGCTAGGTCGCCAAATCAGCAAGCCAACGTGAGGCAGCCCGCCGAGCGGAAAGTGGAAGTCCCTCGTTGCCGTGCATGATGGCTATCTGCGCGCTCCTCGAACAAAGCACCGTGATCGCATCGGTTTCATTGAAGACGGTGAGACATGTCACCGCCTCACCGCGGATGCTCATGGATCCCATGAGTGAGAAAGCACGGCGAATCTCGTCCCCCGCCTCCCCCGCACTCACATAACCGCTGCTGTCCCCCGAGGAGAAATCTCCCTCTGAAGTTCGAACGGACACCCCAGTGACGGTGGGGTAACCCGACAACGCTCGCTCCAAGCGTTTAAAGGTCTGCGAGACAATCTCAGGCACCGATTGAAGCAACTCTGAACTCTTTTCCCGCATCTCACGCTCCACCTGCACAAGTCGCTCCACGGAATCGAATGGCGTCGTCGCCGTAACCGGCTCAGACGTCGACTGTGGAGCCGGAGTCGGGACGACGGACATCTTCACGTCGAGATTGTTCGATGAGTCCTTCACCAAGGGTGCGTTCCCCTCTTTGAGGTATGCACGCATGATTCGGTGAACATTATTCATCGGGGGTCTTTGTTTCACCGCTTCGTCTCCGAGGTTGGAGCGATCCTGACTTTGAGAGGCTTTTGCTTTCCTCACAGACGGCTCTGGTAAAACCGGTTTTTCCACCGTTGGCTCCACAACATTTGTCGGAGATTCCCGGGCCAGCACCTCGCTAAAGGAAACCAAATCTGCCTCGGATCGAGGGGCCAAGACGGTTTCCCGAAGCGCACGACGGGTCTCCTCTAACTCCTCCTCACTGAGCAGAACTTGTCCTTCATCCGTGTCCCCAAACGGGTCTCCGTGCTCGTCTTTCAACGCGTCACCCGTGCCGGGGGTTCCTTTACTTAATGGAACAAAAGAGGACGCCTTGGTTACCTCAGGCTTCACGACGTTGACATCAACTTCTCCACCTGCGGGATCCCGTAACGCAACAGACCTAACAATTACAGAATCAGGGAACTCGACAATCTCCTCCCCTTTCATTCCCCCGGGAATCGAAACAAAAGCAGGGCACCAAAATGCCAGTTTGAAAGCCGGAATGCGCAATGGCCCGCCCGGACTGAAATCCAAAAACTCCGAAGAAAGAATCTTCATATCTTCCGAGCTAAAAGGAGCGTCAGCCCGTAAGTACTCGGCTGGCACAGCTACACGCAAGTCGCTTGCGCTCAGAAAAATGGGCGCGTCACCGGCCTTGGTAATTGGCTCGTCAGGCAGAGCTTCCAACTTCACCTGACTCGGATCGTCACCAAGAATCCAACCGAGAACTCCCTTCAAAACGCCCATCCCCCACGAATAATCAATCGGGCTGCAGTTTTCCAAGACATTCGAAGCCTCGTGGAAATGCCTTTCGACCAGTCGCTGCCTCTGCCAAAATACATCTAACCGTTCAAAATGTCCCTCACTCCCGATTCTCGCGTCATCGATAACTGTGCCTCGTGCAGGCAGCCTCTCGATGTCAGCAATCTGATTCCGCTGACTGATGTGACCTGCCCTCTTTGTCAGCAAACGCATTCAATCCTCCGAAGTTTTGGGGGGTTCGAGCTCGAGAAGGTGCTTGGAAAGGGAGGAATGGGGTACGTCTACCGCGCGAGAGACCGAGCACTCAATCGAACGGTTGCTCTGAAGGTCCTGCAGAAGGAACTCAGTTCAAACGTGGAGGTCGTGACCAACTTTGAGCGCGAAGCGACTCAAACAGCGCGGATTAACCACCAAAACGTGGTTCGCGTTTTCTCCACAGGCGTTCAACACGGGATGTTTTACATCGCGATGGAACTCGTGGACCGAGGCTCTCTGGACGATCTCATGTCCAGTGTCGGTCCGATGCCCGAGGCGCAGGTTCTTGCCATCGGAATTCATATTGCCGAAGGACTCGACGCTGCCCACAGGGTTGGGCTTGTCCATCGTGACGTTAAACCTGGCAATATCCTGTTCAGCGCTGAAAACGTCGCCAAAATCGTGGACTTCGGTCTGGCCATCCCAGCCGACCAAGCTCGGAACCAACAGGGCGAACTTTGGGCAACCCCCTTTTACGTCGCCCCCGAAAAGCTCGAAAAGCGGTTCGAAGATTATCGTTCGGACATGTACTCCCTCGGAGCCACGCTTTTCCACGCGTTAACGGGGCAACCTCCGCATCCGCAAGAAACGGCGAGTATCCCCGAGCTTCTCCAAGCAAAAAAGGCCAAGGTAGATCTGCGTAAAATCAAGAGAGACGCTCATCCCGCATCAGTAGAGTTGCTTAACAAGATGCTGGAGTTCAGCGCCGCAAAGCGTCACCAAACCTACAATGAGCTGCTGGTTGACCTCCGAGCTGCTCTCGCCATGGTCACGACAGGAGTTCGTCCTATTCCGGGCATGTCCCCCTCCTCGCCGACGCTCCCCTCCAACGTTGCCGCGGAGATTCGGCGGAGCAAGAGATTCCCCTGGTTTTCTACCATTGCAGCCCTCGGCATCGTTGGTTCTGCGGCATTCCTGTTTCTGCACCCGAAAGGTAAAACCCTAGTCGAGGATACCCTCAAACGTTTAACCAAAGGACCGCAGGCGAAAGGGCAGGGAACGTACGCAGGCAAAGACCCGTCAACGCCCCTCGCCCTCGAAGGAAAGTTTGCGGAGGCTGCGGAGTCTCTGAACCCAATCCTAGCGGATGCAAAGCTGCCGGCCGGAGCGAAGTTAAGGTTTTCACTCAAGCAGGCACTTCTTCTCATTTTTGCCTACGACAATGAGTCTGCCATCAAGGCACTGAAATCCGTCGCGGACTGGACTCAAACTGCTGCGGGAGCAGCCGCAAGCCCTTCAATCGTTGAAGTGAGAAAAAGCATCGATTCAGCGATGCGTAGACAACCCGTGAAAGCGGCTGCCATCGAGATTTCACCGAATGATGCGGCGTTTGTCGTGCCTATCCTTGCAATTTATCACCTTCCGAAAGGTGACTTCGCTGAAGCCGAACGAGTGCTCGCAAAGCTTGATCCAAGTAAGACTCCGGGAATCCCCGCTTGGATTTCGGAGCTTGCTCCCGTCTACCAATCGCTCCGCTCCGATCTTCAAAAGTTGTTGAAGTCCGACTCCGCGATCAAGGCGGTGAAAGCTGATAGCAAGCAGGTGGAAAAGCTGGACCCTGCGGAAAAAGATCTGCAGTCAATCAAGCTTCTGCGGACAGAGAAAGATGCGTTGCTCGCAGATCTAAAAACCACAAGGGCGGCAGCCATCGAAGCAAATAAGCCGCCGCCGCCCGTCGAACCGTTGCATCCGAGTGGCAAAACGTTGGCGGAAGCGGCTGACATGGACAAAATCCAAGATCTTATCCAGTCCGTCCGGCCGAAAATGATGGAGTTTGACGTGGACGGGGTGAAAAAAATCATCGACGAGCAGCCCGAGTTTCGCACCGAGTTCGGAAAAACCTGTTACGCAGGGATGAAAATCGCTGCGGGGGAGGCTCTGAAGTTCAAAGATGTGTTGATTTCTGACATCAACTCGAGCCCGAACGTGCCTGGGATCATGCTTCGCACTGGAGCCCCAGTAAAAGGGGCTCCTGCGAAAGCCAACGTAAACCAAATCCTTTTCAATACCCCATTAGGCGACATCACTTTGCCGTGGAGCCAACTTCAGCCTGAGTCCCTCACCAAGGCTGCTGTCTCAAAACTCAATAACGCAAAGACCGGAAAAGAACGCGGAATGCGGCTCCTCATCCTCGGATGCTACCACGCATTCTGTGTCGATACCGAGGGGGCTCGTCCCCACCTCAATGACGCGGTGCGGTTTGATCCCGCCAGCAAACCAACGGCGGAGGCGATTTTACCGTTGAAGGCTAAGAAGAAGTAGCTGGGGAAGCTGAGACGTACAGCGATTCTGCTAAATCGGCCTAACTTGCTGTAATCTAGTCACTCCAGCTGACGAGATGGAGAGGCCAAGCGCATCAGATGCAACGCGTAAAAATGGACCAGATGGATCGGTGAAGGATACTGCAAGCGATCCGGCCCCACCCGACGCAAGAAGTTGGTTCTCCAGCAGAACTTTCCGCACCTCTTCCGCGCAATTCCTTGCCGAATCCACCAACCGGACGTTGGGTCCTACAAACCGTTCAAGAGTTCCCTTCAGCAAGGGGTAATGAGTGCATCCCAGTACAATGGCGTCCACCCCTTGATCCAAAAGGCCTGAGAGATAGCGCCGAACCACCGCATCGGTCACCTCGTCCTCAAGCCATCCCTCCTCAATGAGGGGGACCAACAGCGGACACTCCTGCGCGTGCACGCGAAAACTTGGATTAATCGCGTGAATGTGACGCTCGTAGGCGCCGCTTCGAATGGTGGCCCGGGTTCCGATGATCCCTACTTTCCCGTTTCGTGATGCATCCGCTGCGGCCCGAGCCCCTGGCTCGATCACCCCAATCACCGGCACTGCAAACACCTCGCGAAGTCGTGTAAGCGCCAAGGCCGAGGCCGTGTTACACGCCACCACGATGGCTTTGGCACCCTCCGAAAGCAGCATCCCACCCATTTCAACGGCGTAGCGCTCAATCGTCTCTGCACTTTTTCCGCCATAGGGTACCCTTGCCGTATCGCCGATATATATAATCCTCTCATCTGGAATAACTTCCCGAAGTGCTGCCGCCACCGTCAAACCACCAATCCCAGAGTCAAACACCCCTACGGGACCATCACTTCGCTTTGATGAAGCGTTCGATTGCGCACCTACCGCTGATCCGTCATCCCCCGCACTCATCCCTGACGAACCTCCTTCGACTCCAAGTGCAATCGACGTTTTTCCTCCAACGCTTCCCATCGAGCATACAGCGAATGAACTTGAGCGCGTGCTTCCTCCAAGCGGGTGTTTGTCGAGGCAATCTCGGCTCTTCGCTCAACCAGAAACAAGGGGTCGCACATTAACGCCTCCAACGCTTCGACCGCTCTTTCCGCATCTAAAATATTGGCCTCAATTGCCTCCAACTCACGTTCCTCCTTCCACGAGAGCTTCGGAGCCTGATCAAGGCGACGAGCCTCACGCGCGGGCTTAGACACAACCGGCTCGACGACATGAAATCGCAAGTGGTGTCGCTCTTTGTATTCAGAATAGTTACCAACGTCGCAATGCACGTTTCCGTAGGAGTCGATTGAGAGAATGTGCGTACAGACACGATCTAAAAAGTAACGGTCGTGGCTCACCGTGATTACGGTGCCACCGAAGCGTGCCAACGATTCCTCCAGGACGCGTAAGGTCGAGAGATCTAAATCATTCGTGGGTTCGTCGAGAACGAGAACATTACCCCCGCGGCGCATCATCTTCGCCAACAAAACCCTGCTTCGCTCGCCCCCGCTCAGGTTGCCAATCTTTTGGTTCATCCGATCTTCGTCGAATAAGAATCTTCTCAAGTAACTACGAATCGAAATCTGTTGGCCCCCCAGCGAAACGAAATCACGCCCCTCGCCCACCTCCTCAACCACGGTGTGTTCATCGGAAATCTGCTCCCGATTTTGGTCCACGAGATTCAGTAAGACGCGACTACCCACTTGCACACTTCCCGTCCCCGGACGTATCGCCCCTGTCAGAATTCGAATCAACGTGGTCTTTCCGCACCCGTTCCGCCCGACAATCCCCAGTTTCATCCCAGCAAGGACATCAAAATCAAATGGCCCAAAAAGAGTCCTATCTTCAAACGCATGCGACACCCCCTTCAGGTGAATCACCTTGTTCCCAAGACCTGGCGAATCAGGAATCACAATCTCGACGTCGCTTTCCCGTTCCAACTCTTCCTCACTGCTCATCTCCTCGAACCGGCGAATCCGCTCAATCGATTTGGTCCGCCTCGCTCCTGGGGAGCTTCGCATCCACGAAAGCTCACGCTTTAACAACTTTCGCCTTCGCTCTTCCAGCGCTTCCTCCGCCGCCTCGCGAGCCGACTTTGATAGCAAATAATCACTATAGTTCCCCGTGTGACTATGGATTGCGCCGCCTCCCAACTCGAGAATGCGCGTCGCAACTCGGTCGAGAAAATGCCGGTCGTGCGTCACAAACAAGCATGCGCCCGGATAGGAAGAGAGATACTGTTCCAACCATTCAATCGACTCTGCATCAAGGTGATTTGTGGGCTCGTCCAAAATCAGTAAATCCGGTTGCCCCACCAATGCTCGACAGAGAAACACGCGCCTAACCTCACCACCACTCAGGTAATCCATCACCCTATCCGCATCGGGGACACTGAGCGATGTCATGAGCGATTTCATGCGCGATTCGAGAGTCCAAGCCCCCCAGCGCTCTAAACGAGAGAGCCACTCGACCGACTCGTCACTTTCTGGCGGCAACGACTGATAGCGCGCCAGAGCATCCAAGATTCGAGACGCCCCGGATAATACAACCTCTCGAACCGTGTTCCCCTGCTCAAAGCGGCACTCTTGCGTGAGAAATCCGATTGAGTGTCCCCTCCTTAACGCAATCTCCCCTTGATCAGGGTCTAGCAAACCTGCAGCGACCTTGAGAAGCGTGCTCTTACCAGCACCGTTTCGCCCCAGCAACCCCACTCGTTCCCCTTCCCCGAGAACTCCCGTGCACCCATCTAAAACGGCGTGAGACCCGTAAGAAACCGACAAATCTTTCCAACTGAGAACAGCGCTAGCAGCAGATTGCTTCATTCAAGCCAGTGATAACTCCGCCTCGCCCTCAATCCAACGGCGGATAAAGATATTTCCTGAAAGTTCCAAGAAACGAGCCGTCGTAGGTGATGGACCCTCGCAGAGCCTTGAGGCAGACATGAGACCGTATAAGAAGTGGTGCGCGATACAGGGTTCGAACCTGTGACCCCCACCATGTCAAGGTGGTGCTCTACCGCTGAGCTAACCGCGCGGGAAGGGGCAGAACTATCGGTGCGTCGCCCCCCGCTTGCAAGCGATTTCCCGTGGTTTTCGTTCGCAGGTCTCCGCTCTCGTTGCGCTGGATACCCTCACCGTGTACATACCTCGCATGCCGCTTTTCACCCCCAGTTTCATCAAGCGGGCCAAGGGATTTGAACGCATGGCCCGACTGATGTTGGATTACCGCAGAGACATTGTATCGCAAGAGGTTGCGGTTTCCGTCGAAACAGAGATTGCCCGTTTGAGAAAAGCCATCACGGGACGCAACGAGTCAGCCGTCATGGAGGCAGCGGGGGCGCTCGACGGTGCCTGCGAAAAACTCGGCCCGCCGCTTTTTAAAAATAGCTGGGCTGAAAATGCGGAAGTCATCGTTGGCACGCTCGCGATTGTGCTCGGGATTCGCGCTTACTTTCTCCAACCGTTCACCATCCCGACAGGTTCCATGCAACCGACCCTGAATGGAATCGTCGGGCATCCCCAAGAGACGCCCCCACCGCCTCCTCTGCAACGGATTTGGGAACGCGCGGTTCTTGGACGCTCGTGGTTTGACATCACGGCGAAAGAGGACGAATCCGTTGTCTCCATCAGCGAGAGGAAGAAATGGCTTTTCTTCACCGAAACCGTCATCCAGACCGATCGTAACGCCTACGCAGTGTCTGCTCCGGAACGCACCATCGCAGAGCACTTTCTCAAGAAGAAAAGTCGGTTCAAAGCGGGCGAACCCCTGCTGCGCGGATACGTCAGTTCCGGAGACCACGTCATCGTGAATATGATGGCCTATCACTTTAGGAAACCGTCTCGCGGCGAGGTATTTGTCTTCACGACTCGCGGCATCAGAACAGGCGCTAACATGATGAATCCAGGCGGCCCCAGCCAGTTTTACATCAAGCGTCTCGCAGGGGTCCCCGGAGACACTCTACGCATCGAACCACCTAAACTATTTGTGAATGGAAATGAGGCTCAAGAGGCACCATTCCAACGGGTTGCTTCCGGAACCTTCGATGCCCCGAACGCAGGCTACCGAGGCTACTCGCATGGCCCTCGCGATATGCGATTCGCATTTCTCGGAGACGACCGACAATCCATTGAACTAACTGACGGCAAGTACTTTGCACTCGGGGATAACTCCTACTTCAGTTCGGACTCACGCGACTGGGGAACGGTGCCCCAACAAAATCTCGTGGGCGCTGGACTCGTTGTTTTTTGGCCCTTTGGCCCGCACTGGGGACGCATACGTTAAAACGCTATGAGACGCGGATCGCAGAAAGCTTCGTCCAATATCCCGATTTTCATCCTAGCGGGAGCCATTCTTGCCGCTGGAGCCTCATTCTTGTTCTCGTCGCGCGGACATCCATCCGGCGCGGACTCGTCCTCATCCAGCGGCGGTTTTCCAATCAACGACTTCCTCACGAATGCACAAAGTTTGCGCGGTAACCGGTACTCGTTAGAGGGTTCGGTCGTGAAAACACTCGAATACGTTCCCGAATCGGGCCGTATGATTGCGGTAGATGTTTCTGGAAACCCGCTTCCGTTGCTCATTCCAAAACGCCTCGAATCGCTCAATGTTGAGCGCGGCCAGCGTTACCGGTTTGGTGTCACGATTGATCAGCGCGGTGTGCCCACCGTGGACTCTGCCAAGAAGTTCTAGCACCCCGCTCCCATGCACAGACTCTCCCCCACTCCTGTACGGGTCATCGCTGTGGCAGTCTTTGCAATCTCGCGACTGGCATTCTCCCAAGCTCCAGACGCCCCCGCACCGGTTCAGGCACCCTCGGGTCTCAATGCGGGGGCTCAACAACCCGGAGGAGGTGTCTCCAATGCCCTTCCCATCGTAGATCCCTCCAGTGAGTTGTTTCGGTTCAACGGCCAAAGCTGGTCCGTCACCGATCAACGAATCTTCAACTCTAGGTTCGAAAAGTACCTCAACACGCCCCTGAACGACGCAGCCCAAGATCGCGAACTGCTCAAAACGCTCTCAACCGTTCTCTCATCCCTCGAACCGAGAAATTTGAGTAACAAAAACATCGATCTCGCGTTCCAAATGCTAGCGCGCGCCGCACTTTACCCAACGGATGGACGGGTTTGCGACACCATCGCGTCCCAGGTCTTCTCGGTCTGGCAGGCACGCCGAGAACAGTCACGACTACATGTGGCACTCGATACCATCGAGCGCGAACGTCGACTGAACCACTGGAACCTCGAGAAGAGCGGACAGTCCAATGATCTTCGTGCCCCACAAAGAGTCGGGAGTTCCCCACCCGAACAGGCTGCTGATCGAGCGACGACCGCACCGTCGCAGCAGGCCTACTTCATGGAAAATGTTCTGGAGAACAAGGCAACAAAACTTGCAACCAAGGCAAAGATTGAACTCAGCGAACTTCAAGCGAAGGTCGAGTTCCAAACACTAGCTGTTCAGTTGTTCCTCCAGCGGAAGTTTTTACACGTACTCATCTGCACACGGTTTTATCGCGCTGTCTTTTCGGACGGTGAATCCAAACTCCAAATGAGTGACAGTGCCAAAGATTTGTTCAGCAAAGGCAGCGGACTTCCCCCTTCGATTGCCACACTCGACACCCTCGCGAATGAGGCCATCCGAGATATCAATCAGGGAATCGCATCGTTCACCGACCAACTCAAAGAGGCGCAGTTGGACTCCGCATCAAAACGTCTTTTCGAAACATTCCTCGTCGGTGAGCACATGCCCGCTGTTCAACTCGTCCCGAAGGAGAACCGCCGTAAAGTGCTCTCTTACACGACCGCATCACGAAAACTCCTTTCTGCCCTCGACGCGCGGGACTTCACAACCGCTGAATCGCTCATGAAAGAGTTGCAGGAATCGGCGAAGGATTTCGATGCATCAAAACCCGCAACAGCCATTGCTGCGGGTAAGGGCGAAGCTCGCATGCTCCTCGCCAAGGCAAGAAATGCAGCCGCCAGCGGAGACCAAAAAGCAGCCGAGGCGGCATTGACGGACGCCGCAAAAGCGTGGCCTCGGAACCCGGACCTCGAGGAAGCGTCCAGTAAACTCTTCACTGCTGGAGACGCTCAAATCACTGCAACCAAAGAGCTGGAGCAGCTGATGGCCCAAAAGAACTTTCGGAGAATTGCTGACGAAAGCGGAAAGTTCATCGCGGCGACCGCAACGTCTCCAACTCTCGCTGAATCACTAAAAAAAATCCTCGATGAGTTTCGCCTCATGGAAACAGCTCTTCTCCGCGCGGAGGAGATGGATCGTCTTAACAATCCGGCTGCGGCTTGGGAAACCCTCGATGTGGTCCGTGATAAATACGGAAGCGACGTCAAGTTCAGTCAGGCTCTCGCCGGTTTCACCGTCCGTGCACCAGATTTTGTGAACTCAATCAAACGCGCCCAAGAGCGCGAAGCCACGGGCGACCGGAGTTCGGCAATCGCTTGGTACTTGAAAGCCCAGAAACTTTACCCGGCGAGTACCTCCGCTGAGTCAGCAATTAAACGCCTCTGCCTGCTCCTCCTCGAACCGTCCCCACCCCCCGGAACAGCTCAAGGAAACTAAAGTCCGTGACGTGCAGACAGAAACGCCTGAAAACTAATCTTTTCCGCGCTTTCTGACGTTCGCGCTTGGTGTTCTTGCTCTGAGGTGAAAGTGAATTGGCAAACCCGTCCATGAAACTTGGTCGCGAATTCGCCCCTCGAGAAACCGCCGATAGCCATCATCGAGCAGTGTGTCGTCGTTGCAAAAAAGGACAATCTCCGGGACAGGAACCGCAACGTTGTCTCGCGGGTTTGGTTGGGTTGCGTACAGCAACTTGAATCTTCGACCCGCCTTCGCTCCGGGGGGGTGATTCGTCATCGCACTGCTGAACAAACGATTCAACACCCCCGTTCCCAAGCGCTTCCGAGAAGCTTCGCGAACATTCTCAATTCGCTTGAAAAGCCGGTCCAACGAGTCCCCCGTCTTGGCAGACATCAATGAAACTGGAGCATAATTGATAAAAAATAGCTCCGACTTGATATTCTCTAAAAACTCAGTGAGCGACTCCTTGTCACGGCACTGCTCCCTCACCAAGTCCGATTTATTCAATGCAATCACACAAGGCTTGCCCGCCTCGCACACCATGCCCGCAATCCGTTTGTCTTGGGAGGTTACGCCTTGCGCAGCATCAATGACCAAGCAGCAGATATCCGCCCGACGAATGCTCGACTCCGATCGCATCACCGAGAAAACCTCAACCGAATCGGAGCGTTTGGTGCGCTGACGAATCCCAGCTGTATCAATCAAGATGTAGTTCTGGTCTCCACGCTGATACGGAATGTCCACCGCGTCCCGAGTCGTGCCCGACACCGCTGACACCAGCGTGCGGTCATCTTCCAGAATCGCATTGGTCAGCGATGACTTACCCACGTTTGGCCTTCCGACGATTGCAATCTTCAGGGGAACCTGTCCACCTCGGGTCTCCGAAGGTTCATCTGCAGGTAACAAGGACTCAGTCCGATGAACAAGGTCATCAAAACCAATCGCATGCTCCGCACTAACCGGCATGACCGGGTTGTACCCGAGCGACATAAACTCGGTCACTCCCTGACTATGCTTTTGATGATCTACCTTGTTCACTACCAAGATGACCGGTTTCGATGATCGTCGAAGCATCCGCGCAATTTCCGTATCTACCGGAGTCAATCCATCGTGCGCATCCACGACGAACAAAATCAAATCACTCGCTTCCACCGCAATCATCACTTCGGCCTCAACTTGATCGGCAAACTCAGCATCCGCGCCCGCTCCAATCCCGCCCGTGTCAATGATTTGAAAGGGAGCACGCCCGAGCGAACACTCCGCCACAATTCGGTCCCGCGTCACACCGGGCCGATCATGTACAATCGAGATTTTCTTTTCGGCCAAACGGTTAAAAAGAGCCGATTTCCCCACGTTGGGGCGGCCCACAATCGCCACTGTTCTCATAACTATTCCTCCACTCCCCTGTACTTCAACAACCCGATTAAATCACGGTGCCATCGGGGATGATGGCACCCTTTGGAATCACAACGATTCCGTCACGAATGAAGAACCCATCTCCATCGTGATTCTCAGGCTTCCCTCGCGGGCTAATCTTCACCTGATTTCCAATCCTCGCATTCTTATCGATGATCGCATCCTCAACTTCGCAGCCACGACCAACCCCAAGGGGCGGCTCTCCGACACCCCTCGCAGATGCAGAATCAAAGTAATCCGCCCCCATCATCACACAGTTCCGCAAAGTGCTTCCCGCCTCAATCACACTCCGAATCCCAATCACCGAGCGCTCAATCGTGGCATCCGTGACGACGCATCCGTCAGAGAGAACCGCGCGCTGTATCCGAGCTCCATTCACTTTTGAGGCAGGGAGAAATCTCGCATTGGTGAAAATCGGAGCCTGAGAGTCGAAGAAGTTGAATGGCGGCACGATGTCCGTTAGCGCCAGGTTGGCTTCGAAGAAGGATCGAATCGTTCCGATATCCTCCCAGTAACCTTGAAAAATGTACGCAGAGACCTTTCTCGAGTGGATAATCTCCGGAATCACGTTCTTCCCAAAATCGACATGCTGATTGTCCAACGCCTCGATTAATGTTCGCCGGTTAAAGACGTAAATTCCCATGGAGGCCTGATACAAGTCATCCTCCGCTCCACGTCCCATCTCTGCGAGAAGGCCCGAAGGAATCCGCAACCGATCAAGAATCGCATCCTCTTTCGGCTTTTCCACAAACTCAGAGATCCATCGAGCCTCATCGGTCCGCATAATCCCGAAAGACTTTGCATCTCTGCGATTTACCGGAAGAGTTGCCATCGTCACATCGGCTCCCGACGCCACGTGACTCTCTAGGAGTTCACGGAAATCCATTCGATACAGTTGGTCGCCCGACAAAATCAAAAAGTACTCGTACGGGCGGTTCAAAAAATCTCGGAGGTTTTGCCGAACTGCATCCGCAGTTCCTTGATACCACCGTGTCCCGTCTGGGGTTTGCTGAGCCGCTAGGATCTCGACGAAACTCTGCGAAAAATGGTCAAACTTGTAGGAGCTCTGGATGTGTCGGTGAAGCGAAACGCTGTTGAACTGCGTCAGAACGAAAATCTGCCGCAATCCCGAGTTAATGCAGTTGCTCACCGGTATGTCCACCAACCGGTACTTTCCAGCTAACGGCACCGCCGGCTTTGAGCGCTCCATGGTTAGCGGGAAAAGCCGAGTACCGGCCCCCCCACCCATGATGATGGAAAGCGTCTTGTCTGAGAGCGATGCGGAGGCAACTTGCATAAAATAACAGGCGTTCGAAAATCGGAGTCTGGATGCGGATTACTTCCGAGGAGAGAGAGTAATCCGCTTCATCCGCCCACCCTCCTCTGGGCTCAAGGTGGCTATCTGCGGATCATCCTTGAATGCATTGTGAACGACACGCCGATCGTAAGAGTTCATTGGATCGAGTTGGAGCGGAATCCCGCTATGGCGCACTTGCTCGGCAACCTCCCTGACTCGACGAACCAACGCATCATCTCGCATGGTCCGATAGTGCTCCACGTCGACATGCACGCGCGGCGCATCCGAATCCGCAGCCAATACCATGCGGTTCAACAAGAGTTGCAGGTCATCAATCGTGATGCCGTCTTCTCCAATCAATCGGTCCTTCTCGGGACAATAAATCTGGAGGTGAACTCCATGTTCATCAATCGTCTCCTCCACTTGAGCCACAAAACCCAAGTGCCCCAAAAGGGTTTCCAGCATTTCCTTGGCTTCGACTCCCATAACTCAATCTTACTTTTTCTTGGTCTCTGACAACACCACGGCATCTCCGGACGATGCGTTCCGGCGAGAGGCATACAGTTGCACGATGGAGAACAGGTTCTGTACCGTCCAGTACAACGAAAGCGCCGACGCAAAACTGTAGCAGAAGTAGATGAACATGAGCGGCATGAACATGAAGATTTTCTGCTGCATCGGGTCGCCCGACTTAGGTGAAATCGCCATCTGCCAGAACATCGTCACCGCCATCAGGATCGGTAGCACGTTAATCGCGATGCCAAGGATTGTCGCCACGGTGTCCGGTTGGGAGAGATCCAGTACCCAGAGGAAGCCCACGTTCCGAAGTTCCACAGCCTTACCAAGCATCCCGTAAAACCCGAGGAAAATCGGAATCTGAATCAACATCGGCAAGCATCCGGAAAACGGGTTCACGCCGTGTTTCTTGTAGAGCCCCAACATTTCCTGGTTCATTCGCTGAGGATTGTCGCCGTATTTCTCTCGGAGCGCAGTCACCTTAGGCTGGATTTCCTGCATGCGTTTCATCGACGCAGTGGCACGGTTCTGAACGGGCCAGAGAGCTGCCTTAATGAGGATCGTAAGAACCACAATCGCAAGCGGGTAACTGCCCAGCAAATCATGCAGTCGGTTCATTGACCACAGCAGCATCCGACTGACCGCGCCAAACCACCCAAACTGCATCACCTCCTCCTGTTCGCGCCCGAGCATTTTCAGGCGCTCATGCTCCTTCGGGCCGGAATACAAATCGATGGTTCGTTGCCATTTCTGACCGGCAGTGACCGTCCCAACATCAAGAACCACGGCACCCTCCACCGCATTCGGTAAACTTCCTGTCCCCGCTACCGACTTCCACGCCTCCTCAGAAACTGGATGGCGCATCGCCACAAACTCCGAGGCGTCTCCTCCCGAGACTGTTCCAGTTGTGGTGAAGTACTGGTTGTAAACGGCGCCCCATCCCACCTTGCCAACCTCTCGGTAAACCGTTCGCTCCTCCTTGCCAAACCCGAGAAACCCAGAGCTCACAAACCAGTTCACATCTTTCACCCCAATCGACTTGTCTTTCAGGTGACCAAAACCGGTAAACAACGGCTGATCCGTTCCGTGAATCGCGGATTCCCCCCCAATGCGAACGGTCACCGCCGGGTAAGCCACGTCCTTGCCGGAATCGTTATCAATCACGAGTTCCAAACGAACCACGTAATCATGCCGCCCATCAAATGAAGTCCGGAAAACCTTGGTCAGCTTCCCTCCTTGAGGCAGCGCTCGCCTGAACTCTACCACCCCGTCATCAGGACGAGTCACCATTTCAAAATGATCACGTCCACTACCTTCAAACGACTCCCCCGTTGCGCCGATCAACGAGTTCCCAAAGCGATTCATCACAACGGGTTCGGCTCCCTTGGGCTCCATGCGATGTCCAGCCAACGTAATTTTTCGAATCCCCCCGCCTTTCGAGGAAAAGAGCCACTCCGCCTCGGTCCCCTTTAAAACAGCCGTTTTTTCTTCGATGGAAGCGGTCTCTGACACCTGACGCACTGCTGCGTCGGTCGCTTTCTCGGTCGGTTTCTCCGTCGTCGATGCCTCACCTGCCTTGGTCACTTTAACCTCAACCTGAGGCGCCGCTGCTTTGGCAGCGCGATAAGCCTCCATCTTTTTCGAGTAATCCATCTGCCACCAGATCAGCACCCCAATGGCGCACACGATGGCAAAAATCCCTTTTTTATCCATAAGCCCTCCAAACTAACCACCCCCAGACGGCGGGTCGATGCGTTCGTTGAAAAATCGAGCGTTCACTACGAGCGGTCCCTTACACCTAGAGACTGCCCCCCTCCATGCGCTGTCCAGTGGCGAACTCCAACCCGATGGGTTACGTGATATTCCGCGCTTGCTTCGGGAATCGGCGCAATCGCCCACAACCATTCCTCCTCAAATGGGCCGGGGTTCACCCCGAAGAGGATGTCTCCCATTGAACGCTTCCGACCGTCGGGAAAAATCTCCCACCGTTCGATGTCCGTGATGAGCGAAACCTCCCCGCCGACACGGTTCAGCGTCGCCAAATGATTTGCAACCATGCTCCGCCCCAATACATCCAACGTCTCTGAGTCCCCCTGTGAACCCGCCTCCAATCTCGGAACCACCGCGAGTTGTGACAGTAAGTTTAGTGAAACCACCAAATCCGCGGGTCCGAGAGCAAGCAACCCACTTGGCATCTCCACAGAAGGCCCATCTCCCTCGTGAGCCGGAATGAATCCCGAGATGTCCACGCAGACTTGTGTCACATTGGGAAACTTCCTCGCCGCCAAAACACTGCGCCAAAGGTGAACCACGTCCACAAGGATGACCCGCTCGAAGCTACTGGCCAACGTGTCGAGCGGCACATCGTGCAACATACCGCCGCCAAGAATGAAAGCCGTACGATGTCTCAGGCAGCGCTGGATTCCTCGCTCGATTGCGCGCCGAGTCTTTCCCAAGTGCGGCTCCCAAGCGCTCCGACATCTGAGGTATCGCGCTCGCACCTGCTCGCTTGAACGTAAAAACGCGCGCGCCCGCCGCGATTCTTGATCTGCAATCACACGGTCTGCAGGAACCCATTCCATGGCAGTCGACGGCTTTAACGCGCAGCCCACTCACGAACCCAATCGAGAACCGCCTCGACCTCCCCCAGCGTGTTGTAGAAATGCGGACTCAGCCGAATCCAACGTCCGCCCAAACCGTCCGCTCGAAGCGACCCACTCACCCCGCGTTCTGTCAGGAACTGGAACAACTCCCCAGTATCTTTCGTGGGATGGCGGAATGAGACGATGCCGCTCCTCCGGACGTTTGATCGCTCCAGGATCAGCTGAAATCCCAGACGCATCATCCCATCCCCGAGGGCGTCCGATATTTCGAGGATGGCATGCTCCACAGTATGGCTACCCGCTTGGGCCAAAAGTCCCAGTGAGGCTGCCATCCCGTACATCCCCACCGTATTCAAAACCCCGGGTTCATAACGCTGCGCTCCTCGAACAAAATCCAAGGATTCACTGGCAACAAAGTCCGGCGATTGAACATTCCAAGCGCCAAGGAGGGTGGGGCGCACCGACTCAAACATCTCACGGGAAACGTAAACAATCCCCACGGCCATCGGCCCAAGCATCCATTTGTGCGCATCCGCACTCATCAAGTCCACGCACTCCTCCGCAACATTCATCCGAAAAGCCCCGATCGTTTGAATGCCGTCGACCGCAAATTTTACCCCCCGCTCGCGCAAGAACCCACCAATGCTGGCAAGGTCAGGACGAAACCCCGACAGATAGTTGGCTGACGCCAACGCAACCAACCGGGTCCGAGGCCCGACCAAACCGGAGATGTCATCCAAATCGATTCTTCCGTTCAGTCGCCTCGGAATCGCTTTTGCGACGACCCCCAAACGCTCGAGATTGCGCCACGGGTAAACATTCGCTGGGTAATCCCCCGCATAGAAGACCACCTCATCTCCAACCTGCCAGTCGATGCCGTTCGCGAAGAGGCTCAGACCTAGCGAAGTCGGGCCCAACAGCGCCACCTCGTCCTCCCCCGACCCAATAAAATTGGCACAAAGGCGCCGCGTATCACGGATGTCCCGAAGCACCTCGGGAAACTCCTGCGGCATGGATGCACACAGCTCCGAATAGCGACACATCGCCTCCGAGGCGACCCTCGGTAGCGAAGTGACAGCCGCGTGCGCCATGAAAATGCCTGAAGCGCAAATCGGGAAGTTTTCCACCCGAATCGCTTCCCCTTCCGTTACCGCTGTTCCGTGATTCATGCAGTCAAAGGCGGGAAATCAGGCCTTTCCAGACCGTTCCCCCTCCTCAATCAGCTTCCAGAATCCCCCGTGCTTTCCAAGTTCCTTATCCTCCTCTGGCAAAGGTAACTTCGAGCGAAATAGGAAATCCCGAACCGTGTTCTTGTGGAGCACTCGGTGAACAATCAGTCGGTCGTCCAATCGCTCAAAATAGATTCGGTGATCTTTGGTGCGGTAACGATGAAGGTTTTTTCCGTCACGGCTCACCAGTCCGAATCTGGAAGGGTCGAGATCGCCGCTCATTTGAAACTCGGCGAGCAACTCCATTTGCAACTCCACCGGCAAAGCGGCCATTTCGGAAGCGCTAATCGCGTTGAAAATGACTTGGAACATCGTCCCAAACTCTGCACCCCCACCCCAGCGAATCAACGGTTTTAAGCGTGACCCTGAGATTCGTGTGTCGCAGTGGATTGCTTCCTCCGCCCAACCGCACAGACCGCCATCACACCGAGCGTCAAAAGAGGAACCACACCGGTCTGAAAGTTTCCCGCAAACCATGGTTCGCAATGACCGACCATGAGCTGGGAGGACAGCACCTTGTTCCAGAAAATAACTGCGGCGTGGAACCCAACCGCAGGCCAGATGACGCCGGAAACTATCGCAAGTCGCGAGAGAAGAACTCCTAGCGCGACCAAGGTCAACCATCCCCCAAGCACGGATGCCGGATCGGCGTACCGATGGAAAATCAAAGGCAGAAGCCTGAAGCCAACCCAAACGTCCATCTCCAAGCCCGCCGGCGGTGCTGTCGGTTTGAGAAAATGAACAGAGGCGAATAGCACGGCGACCAACGATGGGCCGAGTAACAAACCAAAGCGGCGGCAAGCCGCATTGAGCAGATGCTTTCGAAAGAGCCATTCCTCGAGGTAGCCAACAACACCGGCTGCCACCACCGCTTTACCGACCACGGGCACCAAGGCCTTCCCTTCGCTCAAACTGATGCAGGAAACGCAGAACCCCACTAACAAAAGCACTGCAAACGCGAGAGTCCCAAGCCCAAGTCCACGAAGCAAAGAGGATTGGTCGAAGGTCGATGAAACAGGATTATCGCCAAACGTCCTTAACTTCGGCCTCACAACAAGAACGCCGACCACTGCGCACAAAAGGAAACTTCGGTTGAAGTATTTCTGCACCCCGTACTTCGATAGCCCCACCCAACCCCACTCCTGAACCGCCCACTGACCAAAACACCACAGAGGATAAGTCAGCAGGCACGCGCTAGCCACACACAACAACAAAACCAAGGGCACCTTCCATCGCGAGAACACGCTCGCATGGTGCCATAATCCCCACCATCGTCTACAGAAACGCCCGACGTTCGTGCTCACTGACCTCCTCATCATCGCGGTTTATTTCGCGGTCATACTAACCATCGGCATCCGCGCTGGTGCCGGACAAACCACGCTCGCAACCTACTCTGTCGGAAACCGCGACGTTCCCTGGTTCGCCGTGCTTGCCTCGATCCTAGCAGCAGAGATTAGCGCTGCCACGTTCCTCGGCGCCCCTGGAGAGGGATATGCCCACAAAAACTTCACTTACGCCCAACTTGCTCTGGGAACGGTGATTGCACGAGTGATTATCGCGGCCCTCTTCATCAAGCCGTTCTACGACCAAAAGGTCATCTCCATCTACGAGTATCTCGAGAATCGGTTCGGACCTCGCACTCGCGACGCAGCGTCAGCGGTTTTCCTCGTCACACGCACCCTCGCGAGCGGAACGCGACTCTACGTCGCTGCCATCGTGCTAGTCATGGGGTACGAACTCATCTCGGGAACACGGCTCACGGAACTGCAGCAGGTCTCCGTTTACGTTACCGCGGTCCTCCTGCTCGCGGCGCTCACTTGCGTGTACACCGCCATCGGAGGGATTAAAGCCGTGGTTTGGACAGACCTCATCCAAGCGACCCTGATGTTTGGAGCGCTCGGATTCGTTGTTTGGAAACTGCTCAACGATTTGCCCGGAGGATGGGCAAGTGCGAAAGCCACACTGACCGGCCCCAAAGACCTTGCCTTCTTTGATTTGGGCTGGGATGCCTCGCTTCCGATCGGAGCAAACCTCAAAAACATTCTCGAAAGTGAATACACCCTCTGGGCAGCTCTCATCGGGAGCACTTTCACGACAATGGCAACCCACGGCACAGACCAAGACATGGTTCAACGGATGCTGACGGCGAAGAACACGCAGCGGAGTCGCCTATCTCTCATCCTTTCAGGATTTGCGGATCTTCCGCTCGTACTTCTCTTTCTCTTCGTCGGGATTTTGCTCTGGTTGCGCTACGAGGAGGTCGGCAAAGACGCCCCTTTTGCGTTCTACATTGTCCACGACTTACCCTCCGGTTTCCGTGGCCTCGTGGTTGCCGGAATTTTCGCAACCGCCATGGGGTCACTCAGCACCGCGCTGAACTCACTTGCCACCATCTACACCCGCGATTGGTTCTTGAGAAAACGGCGACCGAACGCCTCTGAGGAGGAATCCCTCCGTTGCGCCAAACGCAGCACGGTCTGGTTTTCTGTCGCACTCGTCGTCATCGGGTGTTTGACCGCTTACGCGAAGATTGTCCTCAAGGCACGCATCATACCGATTGTGCTCGGGGTTTTCGGCTACACCTATGGATCCCTGCTCGGGGTGTTTTTACTCGGTCTATTGACCAAGCGGGGTTCAGAGCGCGGCAACTTGATTGCCATGACGACCGGCCTCTTGGCGGTCGCATTACTTTCCGGACTTCACAACGACATCTGGGCGCTTGCTCACCCATCCGAACAAGGGGCACCCCCGCTTTGGAAGCCCGATTGGTTGCCGACGGTGGAGTTTCCTTGGCGCATTTTCTTTGGCGCAACCGTGACCTTCGCCGTCGGGACTGCATTTTGCCCAACGAAAAGTTCGAACGCAAACCCCTCAGCCAGTTAGCCCATCGAAACGGTCAATAGAAAAGGCATCTCCTCCAACAACTTTTTTCACGGATAGAGAACCCTTAAGCCTTGCCGCTTCACCCCGAAACTTCCTAGCTTCCTCAGCCCGATGAAACGCGATTTGTCTCCCTCAACTTTTCTCGCTGCAAAAGAACTGAGCCCTCGCGTTTTTTTCGGATTTGTCACTCCCCTGGGACGTTTCCCCACAACGCTAACCGAGCGCTGAGTATCCGCACTCACGCGCAACCCGTTCTACCCACGAAACGTGCATCCCGAAAACAAAGAGACTGAGGTTTCCTTGGAGCTCCCGACCGACACATCGCGCGAGGTCTCTCCGCACATCACCCTTTGGGCTTCTATCTCCTCAACAATCGCGGCGAAAGTAAACGAGGACACATTCAACCGTTGGTTCCAACAACTGGAGCCGTTGAAGATTTCTGACGACAAACTCACCCTTCTCGCGCCCAACAAAATTTTCCAGTACTGGATTGAAAGTAATTACCAAAATCTTCTCGATCAGGCGTCGGAACATTCTTACGGAAGGCGACTGCAGTTCGAATACCTCTTCGCGGAAGATGCGACGACACGCTCAGCCGGAGCCCCGATGACTCCACAAAATCCCGTTTCAGAGGAGCAAACTATCCAAGAGATGGCCTCTCACTCTGGGTTGAACACTCGATTCACGTTCGGGTCGTTCGTCGTGGGAGTCGCAAATCAGTTCGCGCACGCTGCCTGCACTGCCGTGGCATCCAAGCCGGGCCGCACTTACAACCCTCTCTTCATTTATGGCGGTGTCGGCTTGGGAAAAACCCACCTGATGCAGGCAATCGGCCTAAAGATTCTAGAATCGAGGAAAAACGCCAAGGTCCTGTACGTTACCAGCGAACGATTTGCGAATGACTTCATTGACGCAATCCAAGGAAGTTCCCTTCCCAAGTTCCGCAAAAAGTACCGTCAGGCCGATGTGCTGCTCATCGATGACATCCAGTTCCTCGGTGGCAAAGAGCGCTCTCAGGAAGAGTTCTTCCACACTTTCAACGCGCTGTTCGATGGCCACAAACAAATCGTGCTCTCAAGTGACAGGCCTCCGAGCGAGATCGCGAACCTCGAAGATCGCCTTGTATCTCGATTCGAATGGGGTCTGACGGCAGAAATGCAGCCTCCAGATGTCGAAACCCGCGTTGCCATCCTCGGTAAAAAAGCGAGCGACATGAAAATCCGTTTGCCCCGCGAGATTTTTCAGTTCCTCGCCGAACGGATCCGAACCAATGTCCGCCGCTTAGAAGGTGCACTGATGCGCGTCGCTTCTTTCGTCTCGCTGAATGATGGAAAGCTGCCCGATACCCCTCAACTCGAGCAGTTGTTGAAGGACATTCTCCAAGAAGAGGCCCGTCGCGCAATCACGGTCGAGCAAATCCAAAAGCGCGTCGCCGAACAGTTTGACGTGCGCATCGCCGACATGACCAGTAAACGGCGCCCTGCGAGTATTGCGTTCCCGAGGCAGGTGGCGATGTACCTTTCCCGCGAACTCACCAAGCATTCACTCAACGAGATCGGTGACGCGTTCGGCGGACGAGACCATGGTACCGTTCTTCACGCCCACCGACAGGTGCGCGACAGGATGTCGAAAGACGAGCGACTGCGGCAGTTGGTCGCATCGCTCGACGATCAACTGAGA
>JACCEB010545307.1_pt1 | contig 33058 bp, 26 predicted proteins | sample 7454761 | NCBI WGS metagenome assembly JACCEB01 (sample SAMN15323454, study PRJNA562643) | freshwater metagenome | isolation source: river surface water | place: USA:Blue River Watershed | collected 2017-08-18
ATGAGCTTGGAAGAAGTTCAGCAGGAGTACCGAGACTTGGGCCGAATTGCTCGGCAAGCACGCGAGAGAATTGGACTCCATTTTTCTACCTACATTTTAGAAACCTTTGGTGAACCCCGAGAACTCGATGCAGCCATTGCAGGACTTCGCGAATCCGATCCCGAGCAGCCCATCCTGGCGTCGATGACGGTCTCGAGCCACCAGACCGAACTCATCAAAGAATTCGTCACGCGCTTCGGTGCAGATCCGCGCATTCAAGCGGTCGGATTGAACTGCTCGGATGGTCCACAGGACTTGCTGAAGACTGTTCAGATCGTTGGAAAAGAACTCACCCATCCGCTGATCGTTCAACCCAACTCAGGGCTCCCCCGCCAAATCAACGGTCGCTACTTCTACATGACTTCGCCCGACTATTTGGCGAAGTATGCTCGTCGCTTCATCGACGCAGGCGCCGATGGGGTCGGTGGCTGCTGCGGGACAGGGCCCTTGCACATCGAAGCCATCGCTCGAAGCCTGTCATTCCTGACCGCTCGCGCGCAAAGTGCGACGTCGCCCAGTGCTAGCGAATCGCCGGATTCAGCTGAAACCACCCTGGATATCGAAATTTCCTCCTCGGCTCCAAATGCAGTCCAAGCCGCACATGACCGAAATCAGTCAGTCATTCTGTCGTTACTCGCTCAGAAAAAGAGAGTCCTTTCGGTCGAACTCATGGCGCCCAAAGGGACCGAGCTTCAGAGCTTCGAGAAGGCCGTGGCTCAAGTGGAAGCTGCCGGGATCCCGCTCGTCAACGTGCCCGACGGTGCACGAGCCAGTACTCGCGTTGGTTCGCTTCACTTGGCCACTTGGCTCAACCACCGCCCCAACGCAAAGACTCGCGTCTTGCCTCATTTTACTCCTCGAGATCGCAACCTGATTGCGCTTCAAGCCGATCTCCTGGGCGCCTCCATTCATGGAGTCAACGACTTACTCCTCATCACGGGCGATCCCCCGAAGCTCGGGAACAACAAAAGCGCTACCGCGGTTTACGACATCGATTCGATCGGACTCACCTACTTGGTGCATTGCCTGAACCAAGGACGCACCGTGGGCGGCGAAGAACTCGGTTCACGGACCGGTTTTTCGATCGGCGTTGCTTCCAATCCGACCGCACCGAACCTCGAGCTCGAAGCTTCGCGCTGGAAGTTCAAAGTGCAGAGTGGCGCTGACTACGCAGTCACTCAGCCCATCTTCGATCCCGACACGTTCCTGCGTTGGATGGACCGCATCGGCACTCACCACCGTCCGCACTTGGTCGGCATCTGGCCCTTCTTGAGCCTACGAAACGCTGAATTCATGGCAAACGAAGTGCCCGGAGTCCACGTACCCACTTGGGCTCTCGAAAAAATGGCCCGGTTTTCCAATAGCCCCGAGGACGCCCGAAAAATGGGCGTCGAGATTGCCCGCACGGTCATGGAGAAGCTTGAAGATGCTTGTCAGGGCTTTGTGGTGAGCGCGCCCTTAGGCCGCGTTGAGCTGGCTCTCGAAGTTTGCCAAGGCTTCAGTAGTCCGGAAGGAAAAGTATGAGCCGTCGTTCTTCTGTTCTCGAATCACTCGTCCATGAACGCATATTGGTCTTGGACGGGGCCATGGGCACGATGGTGCAGCGGCATAAGCTCGAAGAAGCCGACTTCCGCCGCGGCCATTTCGAGAACCACCCCAAGCCTCTCAAAGGGAACAACGACCTTCTCGTCTTGACCCGCCCCGATGTCATTGGCCTGATCCATCGTCAGTACCTGGATGCGGGAACTGACATCTTGGAAACCAATACTTTTGGTGCGAACCGGATTTCCCAAGCCGACTACGGGCTCGAGAGTTCGGTCCGGGAAATGAATTTGGCTGCAGCGCGCTTGGCGCGAAAAGTCTGTGATGAGTTCGAAGCGGCCAATCCTGGCAAAACCGTATTCGTCGCAGGCTCGATCGGTCCGACCACGAAAACGGCTTCGCTTTCTCCCGACGTGAACAACCCTGCGATTCGAAGCGTCACCTTCGATGAGTTAGTCGAAGCTTACGACGAGCAGATGCAGGCGCTGATCGACGGCGGAGTCGACTGCCTTCTTCCTGAGACCACTTTTGACACTCTGAATTTGAAGGCGATGATTTTCGCGTACCTTCGCTATTACGAAGAAGGTGCAGGCAAAGGACATGCGCGTTTGCCCCTCATGCTTTCGGTTACGATTACCGACGCTTCGGGAAGAACCTTGTCAGGCCAAACGATCGAAGCTTTCTGGAACTCCGTGAAGCATGCTCGGCCGTTTTCAGTCGGGATTAACTGTGCTCTCGGCGCAACGGAAATGCGCCCGTACTTGGAGCGTCTTTCGCGCGTCGCGGACTGCTACATCAGCGCCTATCCGAACGCAGGCCTTCCGAACCCACTCAGTGACACTGGCTATGACGAACACCCGCACACCACCGGCGGTCACGTCGGCGAATTCGCTTTGTCGGGACTCGTGAACATCGTGGGCGGTTGCTGCGGCACCACTCCCGACCACATTCACGAAGTGGCCAAAAATGTCGAAGGGGTGAAGCCCCGGCCGCGCCACGAGCCTGCTTCCGGCATGCGCCTGAGCGGCTTGGAGCCTCTCGACGCGATCGATCGCGAGAGCACCGGATTTTTAATCATCGGCGAGCGTACAAACGTCACGGGTTCGCCCAAGTTTGCAAAACTCATCGCCGCCGACGATTACGAGGGAGCTCTCACGGTTGCTCGCCAGCAAGTCGAAAGCGGAGCCAACATCCTAGATGTGAACTTCGATGAAGGCATGCTCGACGGCCCCACTTGCATGACCCGCTTTTTGAACCTTCTGGGCTCAGAGCCCAGCATCACGCGAGTTCCGATCATGATCGATAGCTCGGATTTCCGAGTGATCGAAGCGGGCCTGAAAACCTTGCAAGGCAAAGGCATCGTGAACTCCATCTCGCTGAAAGGCGGCGAGGCCGAGTTCCTGCGACAAGCGCGCTTGGTGCGCCGCTACGGAGCAGCCGCCGTTGTCATGGCCTTTGACGAAAAAGGCCAAGCCGCTACTCTCGAGGACAAAGTCCGGATCTGTAAACGCGCCTACCAAATTTTAGTCGAGCGCGAGGGCTGGGACCCGACCGACATCATTTTCGATCCGAACGTGCTCACCGTTGCGACGGGAATCGAAGAGCACCAATCCTACGGCGTCGCATTCATCGAAGCCGTTCGCCAGATCAAAAAAGAGTGCCCGGGTGCCCGAACCAGCGGCGGCATCAGCAACGTCAGCTTCTCCTTCCGCGGAAACAACGTCATCCGAGAGGCCATGCACACGGCCTTCTTGTACCACTCCATTCAAGCGGGCCTGGATATGGCCATCGTGAACGCCGGCATGGTGGGCGTTTATCAGGAGATCGAGCCTGAGCTTCTCACCCATGTCGAAGATGTCCTTCTGAATCGCCGCGCCGACGCGACGGAACGACTGCTCGCTTTTGCCGAGCAGGTAAAGGGCGCAGGAAAAACGCAGGACACTTCTGCAAAAAATAAATGGCGCGAAGAGTCTCTCGAGAACCGAGTCACTCACGCCTTGATTCACGGAATCACCGATTTCATCGAAAAAGATACGGAAGAGGCTTTAGCCAAATACGGACGCCCCCTTTCCGTCATCGAAGGTCCGCTGATGGCGGGCATGGGTGTGGTGGGTGATCTCTTCGGGCAAGGGAAGATGTTCTTGCCCCAGGTCGTGAAAAGCGCACGCGTGATGAAGCGCGCCGTGGCATGGCTCACGCCCTACATGGAAGAAGAGAAGAAGACTTCGGGCGCCTCGAGCCAAGGCCGTTTTGTGATCGCGACCGTCAAAGGCGACGTCCACGACATTGGTAAAAACATTGTGTCGGTGGTCTTAGGCTGTAATGGCTACGAAGTGATCGACCTGGGCGTGATGGTTTCTTGCGAAAAAATCCTGGAAGCCGCACGCGAAAAGAAAGCCGACTACATCGGGCTGAGCGGACTCATCACGCCTTCTCTCGAGGAAATGATTTTAAACGCTCAAGAAATGAAGCGCGAAGGCTTTCAAGCGCCGCTCCTGATTGGGGGAGCCACGACTTCGGTCGCGCACACCGCGATCAAGATTGCCCCCCACTATCCGGGCGCCGTGGTCCACGTCTCCGACGCTTCACGCGTGGTTGGCGTGCTGAATCAACTGAGAAGTGATTCCAACTACCCATCGCGATTGCAAAGCGAGCAGGCATCCCTGCGAGAAGCACATTCGCGACGAGAGAAAGCCACCGAACTTCTTCCTCTCAGTGAAGCACGGGCGCGTCGCTTCGTTCCCGATTCCAGCCAAGAGCCTGCACGCCCTGAATCGCATGGCCAGTGGGTGCGTGAGGATTTCGACCTAAAGGAACTGGCCCGAGTCATCGATTGGTCGCCTTTCTTCTGGACCTGGGATTTGAAAGGGACTTTCCCTTCCATCCTCGATCATCCGGTGCACGGCCCGCAAGCGCGCGAACTCCATCAAGACGCGCTCGCTCTTCTTGACCGCATCATTCGAGAAAGGCGTTTCAGCCCTCGCGCGGTTTACGGGCTTTTTCCGGCTCGCGCTCAGGACGAGACCGTCATCCTGGAAAGCGACTCAGGAAACGAGATCGAGCGTTTTGAGTTTTTGCGCCAGCAAAAGAAAAAGCACTCCGGAAATACCTACTACAGCTTGGCCGACTCGGTTCGCTCAGGCGATACGGTCGGAGCTTTCTGCGTGACGATGGGCAAGGAAGTTCAGACCTTTGCCGAGGAGTTTGAACGCGCTCAGGATGACTACTCGGCCATCTTGGTCAAAGCTCTGGGAGACCGCCTAGCCGAGGCTCTGGCCGAGAAACTTCACTATGATGTGCGCTGCCAGATGGGCTTTGGAAAGAGCGAGAACCTTTCGGTGCAGGACTGGATCGAAGAGAAGTACCGCGGAATTCGCCCGGCCTTGGGGTATCCCGCCTGCCCCGATCACACCGAAAAGAAGAAACTTTGGAAGTTACTTCAGGTCGAAGAAAAAATAGGTGTCGGTTTGACCGAGAATTTCGCGATGTTCCCGGCAAGTTCCGTGAGCGGACTTTATTTCTTCGACGAAGGTGCCCGCTACTTTGCAGTCGGCGAAATTGGTGACGATCAAGTGGAAGCCTATGCTCGCCGCAAAGGATTGTCCGTAGCGGAAGCATCCCGCTGGATCCGACCGTTCGGGAGTTAACGAGGGAAGCCTCCCCGATGCCTTTACCCATCGCGTCTCTTTTCATTTCTGCTTTTCAGGACTCCCCTCGTCAGGCCGAGCTTCAAACTTGGTCACAAGAGGATTGGGAGCGGCTCGCAGCGCAGCTCGACGCGTTTGGTTATTCGGACCAAGAATGGGTCGATGCCCTTCGCGCACTGAGTTTGCGTTGCCCCACTGAGACCTTCAAGCGGCTCTGCGGCTATGTGGCATGTTCGGCAGAAGCAGGCGAAAGATCGGGGCGACTCCTTCCCCTCCAGGACGAAGTGCTTCGCCAGTTCGAAACTTTCGGTGTCGCCACTTCAGATTGATCGATGCCTCGATCCACCGCGCACGGGACAGTTCGTCTCATTCGGCGAGGCATCTCGCCCCTGACGCAATTCATCACGACCTCGACTGACTCCGAATTTTCGCGAAATTCAGGCTGAATCGCCCTTGGCACGCTGTGTGCTTTCTCCCGGTTTCGAGCGGGCAACTCTGCCTTGCGCAACCGGAGAAAAGACCATGAAACTTCAAGCGAACCTTTTGGAAAAGTCCTGGGCAGTTTCCGCAGTTTTGATTCTTGCAGGCGGGTGGGCTCCCAGCGTCGGATTCTGCGCTCCGCCGGAAGTCCAGATTGTCCATGAGACTCCCGAAGTCGTCTTCGCGCCTCCGGGCTTTGACTCGAACGATCACGTGCAAGTCGTCCTCAACGGAACCTTCATCAACACTTGCCACAAACTCGGGCCTGCCCGTGCAGAAGTCCTTCCCGGCTCCAAAGTGGTTCGAGTGACTCAAGACTCCTATGTCACCGACAGCCCCTTCTGCCTTCAGGTCCTCGTTCCCTACACTTCGGTCGTCGATGTGGGCCTTCTCCCGGCCGGGAATTATTCGGTCGAAGTGGCGGGAGACTCCCAGAATTCGAATTTCGGGAGTCTCAGCATCGCTCCGGCTCTGGACTCCAGCCTAATGGGACCCGACGACAAGCTCTACGCTTTGGTCGAGGAAGTGCTCTATGACGGACAAGTCATGACCGTAAAAGGGAAGCTCCCCGCCGCTTGCGCCAAGCTGAAAGAAATTCAGGTCCTGACCCGGAAAAAGAACATCGTGGAAGTGCTCCCCTTGGTCGAGACGATCCGTCCGATCGAGTCAGAGGACTGCGCTACGGTCCTGGTTCCTTTTGAGAAGAAGGTGGCATTGAACCTTCCCTGGACAGGCTCCACTTTATTCCACGTCCGCTCTTTAAACGGTCAATCCTTGAATAAAGTCGTTCAAATCCGGGCGGCTCGGCGCTGACCGCCGGAAGTCATCGTTCCGACTTAGATTCAGGGTAAGGGTCAGGGATCAGAAAGTTCAATAACCGACGTTTTTAGCCTGGAAATACCCCATCACACCGACTATAACGCAGCGCATGAAGTCCGGCTTTCTTTCCCTGTCCCTTGCCCTCTCCCTATTCGCTTTCGCATCACCCGCAAAAGCCACCGAAGCCGAGTGGAAATGCCTCTCGGCGCTCCAAGAGGAGCTGACCCGTTCTAACTGTGTGGGCACTTCCCACCCCGTTGGCGCGGGCTTGAAAGCCGATGCTCGCGGGACTTTCACTTGCGGCTTCCTTCACTGCCCAGGTGAACCGGCGCTCGCCGGCACGAACTTCTATGCTTACCGCGCCTTCCGGAAGTCGGCTTCGGGAAAGCTGCAGGCTTCTTCGCTTTGCTTTCACCTCGATGGCAAAACGCAGGCGTTCCGCTTACTTCCCAACACCCGGCGCGTGAACTTAGAGGGTTTTTCCGACATCGTTGGCCCCCAGGCCTGCCGGCTTAGCCAAGGAATTGGTCTTGCGATTCAGCAGACCTCTCAAGGCGAGCTTGTGAAGATCACTCAAGTGAAGGCGGGTGGGCGGAACACCAATGTGGAACTCGATTCCGAGTACGCCAGTCACCTCTGCGAGAATGCTCTGTCCGGAAAAGTTTATGATGCGGCTTACGCACTGGGCTGGAAGCTCGGTCAAAACCTCAAGCGCAAAGCGGAAGTCATGCCGGTAGAACCGAAGCGCTTCATCGTGGCTTCTGAAACCTGTCAATCTGTGCCCTACTTTCACAACGGTTTGGAAGCAGGAAAAGCAGCCGCAAAGTTGCTTCGTTAAACCGATTAGCCATTCCCATCGGATTTCTTTTTATGAAATTTTCAGTCGCCTCCCTTCCGTGGATTCTTTTGATCTCGCTGAACGCTCAAGCCAGCGAGCGTGAGTGGAAGTGCCTCTCAGCTCTCCAGGAAGAGCTCACTCGATCGAACTGCGTGGGCCGAGCGCATCCCGTGGGAGGCGCCAAAAAAGAAAGCATCAGCGGCTCTTTCACTTGTGGATTCCTCCACTGCAAAGGGGAATCCGCGTTGGTCGGAACCAACTACTACAGCTTTCAAGATCGAGCCGTAGGCAATCAAGCAGGTACGGCCCCCCTTTGCTTTCATGTCGAAGGAAAGACCTATGCCTTCGACGGACTGAAAGAAAAATCGGGACGAATCACTTTGACGGGAATCATCGACCAGGTCAGCCCCAATGGGAAAGCAGGGGTTTGCCGTATTCCTAGCCCCCTCGGAATCCACGTGGCAAAGGACGAAGCAGGTCGCATGCTCCGAATGACTCAGGTCAAAGCTCAATCGAGAAATCCCCGCTTGAAGCAAAGTGATGACTCCGCGACTCGCGCTTGCGACGACTCAGTGCGCACGAAGATCGGCGCAGCCGCTTACTCTTTAGGCTACAAGACCGTTCAAAACGCTCAGGCGATGGACCAAGGCCGCTTCGTGACGGCATTTGCGCTTTGCCGAGGAATTCCTGACATGAAGGCCTTCCAGGAAGGAACCGCTGCCGCCCGAGCCGCCGCTTCCCATTTGAAATAATCCTCTGGTGAAGGTTCAAAAATCGAATTATCAACCGGCCCGAGGAGAAAATTTCCGATGAACTTTTCACGTGGGTCACTGGTTGCTGTCATCGCTCTTGCCTCTCTCTCGTTTGCTGGCTGTCGTACGAACGATTCCCCAAAGTCCACCGTCATGCTCGCAGGCAAAGCCCTGAAAGAGAAAAAGTTGAAAGCTTTTCAAAAGCTTCTGACTTCTGAAGGACGCGAGGAGTTCGGCACCCCAGCCGCATTTCAATTCATTCGCGAGCGTCTCTCGACTTACGAAAAACTCACCATCTCGGACGTCGAGCTCTTGGGTTCCTCCAAGGACGAAGAAGGAAAAGACTCGAGCCGCGTTTATCGCGTGAACGTCGAAGGTAAGAAGTCGGACGAAACGTCCATTCGTAACGCCGTCACGGTGCTCGTCACTTGCCAAATCCAGTACAGCTGGAACCCGGGGCACCCGAAAGCAACGAACGGCGGTAACTGGGTCGAGTGGCCTAGCTGCGGTATTGATTCGATCGAGTAAATCCCGGAGTGCGGTTCCAGAAGGTCAATATTGAAATCAGCAATATCTGCAACCTTCAGTGCAGTTTTTGCCCCGAAGTGATTCGTTCGAAACAGCGCATGGAACCGGCGCTGTTTCGAACCATCATCGAGCAAGTCGCCCCGCTGACCGAGCAGGTTTGCTTTCATCTGATGGGCGAGCCGCTCGTTCACGCAGAGCTCGAGAAATTGGTCGAGATTTGCCATGAGCACGGCACTCGAATTTTTCTCGTCTCGAACGGAGTTCTCTTACGCGAAAAGCAGAGCGAGCTTTTGCTTCATCCTGCCTTTCGCCAAGTGAATTTCTCGCTTCACAGCTTTTTCGATAATTATCCGGACCGCGATCCTTCGAACTACCTGGAGCGCATTTTCGACTACACCGAGCGTGCGCTTCGAGAGCGACCCGACCTTTACCTCAATTACCGGCTCTGGAACCTGGAAAGCCCTCTCGGCGTAGGTGCAAAAAACCGCGAAATGCTGAGCCGAATCGAAGAGCGGTTTTCCTTCCGAATCAGCCCTGAGCGCGATGTGAGGCATGGAAAGAGCCTGAAGATTCAAGGGCGCCTCTACCTTCACTTTGATACCGAGTTCACCTGGCCCGCTTTGGAACTGCCGATTTTAGGCGAAAAAGGGCGCTGCCATGGGCTTTCCACCCACTTTGGAATCCTCGTCGACGGAACCGTGGTGCCATGCTGTTTGGATAAAGAAGGGAAGATTCCTCTCGGAAACGTCGCCACAAAACCGATTCTCGAAATCCTCAGCGAGCCCAAGGCCCAGGCCATTCTTCAGGGGTTTCGCGCAGGAAAACTGACTGAGGAACTCTGCAAGCGTTGCCAATACATCGAGCGTTTTCAGCCCAGGAAACCCTTGGAAATACCAGGTTCTGCGCTTACGGGCGTTTCCAGCTGACTAAAATTTAGACAGCCCTTTGCAGCGTAGGTCAGCCGGAAACTAAGAATAAACCCAGTAGTTTTCGAGGACTTTCTCCTTCCGTTCGCTCGAAGTTGTTGCGGCACAAGGCTTGCTCTCTCCTGACCTCGACTGCCGTCTCGAAGGAGAACCCCGATGTCGAAACAATCAAAAACTTGGATTCATGCCCTTCTCATTTTGCCAATTCTCACCTTGAGCATGGGACTGACTGCCTGCGGAAGAGTGAAGCCCAAACCCAGTAAGAGCGCTCAGAAAACGACACCCGCGGCTACCAAGAGCTTCGACACCTTCGGCTACCGCTATGGGGTTTGCGGACAAATCTATTTTGACCCCTACGGACTGGTTCGAATGGAAGTCCTTTTCGCCAACGAGAGCGTAACGAAAGAGGCCTCAGGAATCCCCCAGGACATCGGCCTGATCGAGGCTAACGCCGAGGTCCTTTCAAAGGTCAAAACGCTGTCAAAGACTGTAGGAACGGGTCTCTGGTGGGCTTGCGCTTACGGAAACACGGCAGAGAACTATGCCGACTACGGTTCCTACCTCTACACGTTACGCTTAGATCTTTATTGAGCGGAAATTCACTCGCCGAGAGAAGACCAAACCTCGGCGCAGCCGAGTTTCCATTCAGTTATCGCGCTAAGGCTCTGCCTACGGCATCGCGAATGCGATCGTCGATGCGATGGCCTGACCCTTCGATCAGTTCGAACTTTCCTTCCACGCCGGCTTGTAAAAGCCGCGCGTGCGAAGCGCGCGACTGAGACGGTGAAACAATATCGTCTTGGGCGCCATGAACCCCATCGACTCGATCGGGCGCATTCTCTGGCAAGCGTCCTGGAAACTCGTCGACAAGGAAATCGCAGCCCACCCCAACGAACTGCCTCACGTTCTCAAGGTGTCCGCAAAGGACCAAGCCCAGGTAGCCCCCTTGAGAGAAACCCACCACGCGCTTAGGAAGGTCACTCCAGCCCATCTTCTCGAGGCCCTGCTGGATGAACTCAATCGCAGGCGCCATATCGATAAAGTATTCGTCCGCGCTGGGATCGTAAAAATACCAAGAAAACGTAAGCGAGTAGCCTTCCTCTTTTTTGTGCGCGGCCGGAAACGGAGCGTTCGGCGCCCAGATCACAGACCTTTTGAGCTGTTGAACGGGAAACCCCGCTTCGAGCTTCCGTAAAATCCTTTCACCCGACTCTGCAAAGCCATGCAGTAAAATCAATACTTCTTGCGGCTCTGCTTCACTCGGCGTGCGAATTTCGGCATCCAAGGGAATGGAGACGGGGACTTGAATGCGCGTCGGAAGTTTCGCGTGGTTTCTCTTCATAGGCTTCACCATCGAAGCTCGAACGGACCCCGAGAGCAACTAGAACTTGTCGCCCCCCCGCCGCCACCCCACGGAGCACTTTGGCTCGAAGCGGACGGCGTTTTGTGGTAGTCCCTGAGGAATGGCACGAAGCCGAATCCCCCATCGGCTCACCCTGCGCACGGCTGTCGCAGCGGGAGCATTGCTGCTTCTTTCTCCCATCGCTCAAGCTCAAGCGAAATTCTTTTGGGGTGTCGCCAACTCGGCTTTTCAAGTCGAGGGCTCTCCTGTCGATTCTGACTGGAAGCGCTGGACTGAAACTGCCGGAAAAATCCGCGATAAAACCACTGCCCAGCAAGGTACCGACTTCTGGAACCGCTTTGAGGAAGACTTCGCGCTGACTCAGAGCGCAGGCCTCAATGCTTTCCGATTTTCGATTGCGTGGGAGCGCATCGAGCCCCGCCCTGGCGAGTGGAACGAGGAAGCCTTGGACCACTATCGCAAAGTGGTTCAAGCGGCTCGCGCAAGGGGTTTAGAACCCATTGTTACTCTGCACCACACGGTCCTCCCTGGTTGGCTTGCCGATCAGGGTGGGCTTCTCGCTCAAGGGTTTCCAGACCACTTTGCGCGTTACACGGCTCGAACCGTTCGGGCGCTTTCCTCAGGACCTGCCGGGGTGAAGTGGTGGATCACTCTGAATGAGCCGGAAGTGTTGGTTTTGGCGGGTTACACCGAAGGAATCTGGCCACCCGGGAAGCGTGATTTAAAGCAAACGACGCGCGCCCTGGATGCTTTGATCCTGGCTCATCGGCAGGCGGCGCATTCCATACGAAAGTTAGGAATTTCGGGTCTTCGGGTCGGAGTGGCCAAGAACTGGCAAGTACTGCAAGCTTTCAACCGCAAACACCCGGTCGATCGCGCGGCTGCGAGCTTAGCGCACCAGCAGTACAATCTTCGCTTCCTGGACGCTGTCGCAGGCAAGGACTCAAAAACCTGCGACTTCATCGGTCTGAATTACTACTCGCGAAATCTGATCCGCACCAAGCCGTCTTTTCCGTTCCTCGAACGGCGCTGGGCAGATGAAGGCCCCACGACCGACTTAGGTTGGGAAATTCACCCTCAAGGCCTTGGCCAAGCGATTCAAGAAACTTGGAAGCGCTGGAAACTCCCGATCCTGATCACCGAGAATGGACTCGCTGATGCCGCCGATGCGCAGCGCAGCCAATTCTTGGATCAGCACCTCGAACAGCTGGCGCTCGCTCGGCGTCAAGGCGTTCCGCTCCTAGGCTACCTGCATTGGTCGTTGACCGATAACTTCGAGTGGGCCGAAGGTCTGACCCCCCGTTTTGGGCTCGTTGCCATCGACTACGCCACACAGCGCCGCACGCCCAGACCCTCCTATTATCACTACGCTCAACGCGTTCGCGAATGGGGTCCAGAAGGCCCGCACTGAGCCCTGTCCTCGCCCAGCGAACGGACGCCTCAGCGCGACTTATTCTGCGACATTAAGTCGCGAGCGTTCTGATACTGCTCGTGCAGCTTTGCAATTCGCTCATCCTGCTGCTTCTTGTAGTTCTCCGCCCGCGCTTCTTCGCGATCTGACAACTTTTCAAAAGCGGCATCATGAAGTTTTTTCTGAGAATCGAAGCGTGAGATAAATGCAGCTTCCTGCTTCTTCAGCTTCTCTTCCATGTTCTTAGCCATGCTCGAGATCTGAACTTCAAATGCTTTGCGGAGCTCGGCTTCCTGCTTCTTATTGAAAGCCTGAATCTGCTCGACTTCTTTATTGTGCTCTTCCTGCATCTCTTGCAGGCGCCCCTGATGGTAGAGCTGCGTCATGCGCGACTGTTCCTGGAACTTTTCCTCGTCGCGTCTTGAGTCTTCTCGAACTGCGTAAGAGACCTGCATACTCCAAGACTAAAGGAGTCGATTCCACTTCGAAAGAAGGCAGGAAATGCCGATCTGGACACGCCGTTCACACCGCCATGAAACCGCCATCGACCACTAAATCCACTCCTGTGATGTAAGAGGCTTCGTCCGAAGCGAGGAAAACCACCGCTTTTGCGATTTCTTCGGGCCGCGCCAGGCGCCCCAAGGGGATCCCCGAAGGAATGTCCCGCTCAAGCTCCTCTGGGGTCGCGGCCGACTCGAGCATGGGAGTCCGCGTGTAGCCTGGGTGCACGGCGTTCACGCGAACACCGTGCCGCGCGCAACCCACTGCCACTCCCTGACTCAGTACTCGCAGGCCGCCTTTTGAGGCGCTGTAAGCGTTTCCACCGGCCATCCCCGACAGTCCCGCAATCGACACCACATTCACGATGCTGCCTCTTCGAGCTTGGGTCATGTGCGGCAAGACCGCACGCATGCCGAGAAACGCCCCCGTCAGATTCGTCTCCAGTGTCCGGTTCCAGTCCTGGAGAGATTGGTCCTCGAGCTTCCCTCTCGGTGGCAGCACTCCTGCATTATTCACCAGGACATCGATCGCACCCCAGATCTTGAGAAGCTCGTGCGTCGCCTCGCTCCAGTCCGCTTCGCTTGCGACATTCAAGACACGAGTTCGAAGCGACTCGGGCGGCTGCCGCAAACGGTGTTCGAGCTCTCGCAGTCGATCCGGCCGAATATCCGTCGCAAAAACTCTCGCCCCTTCACGACAAAGCTCATCCACAATGGCCGCACCGATGCCGCTTCCGGCACCGGTGACCCAAGCCACCTGCGTTTCCATTCGCTTCATAGCCCCAGGACTTGCGAGTCCCGGACCAAACGACGATCCAGCTGAGGATCAGGCGGTCGGGGCTAACCAATCGCCCAAAATACGAAGTGCTTCCTGAAGCTGAGGAGTGTCGGTTTCGCCGCGGCGTTTCCGCTTCGAGCCTTTGCCTTTCGCACTCGCTGCGTCTTTGTCTTCTTTCTTTTTCTCGGCTTCCGACTTCTTTCGCAGCTCGGCCAATTTCACCGGGCCGCGATTTTTCTCCATCTCGGCGATCTCTTTTCGCAGCTCCTGGAACTTCGGATCCGCCGCAACGCGCTTGGCAGAGGCCTGTGCCAAGCGATTCACCAAAGCCGAGTCGACTTCAACATAGCGGCTCGAAGGATCCGTTCCGTTCACTTCGCTCCCAAAGAATGCATCGATACTGACTTGCGGCAACGAGTAGTCCAAGGTCTTCTCGCCAATGTCGTCGGTGCTAAAAAGAGACGGCAGCACGACATCGGCCGCAACGCCGCGATGCTGAGTCGAGAGACCTTTGGGCAGGAAGTACATTCCCGTGGTCACTTTCATTGCACCCAGTTCGAGGGGCAGCGGCTGAAGGACTTGGACAGTGCCTTTACCGAAAGTGTGATCCGCTCCAACAATCAGCGCGCGTTTGTAATCTTTCAAAGCGCCCGCCAAAATTTCAGAAGCCGAAGCCGACAAACGGCTCGTCAGAACGACGAGTGGTCCGCTGTAAAGAACCTCTGGATCCGTGTCCGCGAGAATGTCCTTGCGGCGATGCGTGTCTTGCGTCGCAACCACGGGACCTTTTTTCAGGAAGAAGCCCGAGATCCGAACAGCATCTTCTAAGAGGCCACCGCCGTTTCGCGATAGATCCAGAATCAGCCCATCCACTTTGGCTTTTTTCGCTTGGACGAGCAGGTTTCGCACGTCGGTGTAAGCCGATTTCGAGCCTGAGTCCCGGCCGCCATAGAAAGACGGCAAATCCAGAATCCCCAGCTTCAGCTTCTTCCCGTTGACGGTGCGTTCTTCGAAAGTCAGCTTCGCGGCCGCTTCTTCAATATTGATTTTGTCGCGAACGATGGTGGTTTCAAACGTCTCGGTCTTTTCGCCCTGGCGCAGCACCGTCAGCTTGACCTTCGTCCCTTTTTTGCCGCGAATCAGCTTCACGACTTCGCGCAGATCCATATCGATCACGGAGGCGCTTTTTTCGCCGGGCTGAGTCACTGAAATAATTTTGTCTTTCGGCTTCAAGACACCCATCCGATCGGCACTGCCTCCCGGAATGATGTCTTCGACCACGACGTAGCCGTCCTGCGAGGTCAAAGACACACCGATGCCCTGCAGACTCAGGCCCATCTGGATATTGAAGTCCTCGAAGTTATCCTGAGAAAGGTAACTGGTGTGAGGGTCGAGGGCGCGAGCGAATGCTTCTGCGAACGTCGTGATCAGCTCGGCTGCACCGCGCTCACGCGCCCGCTTGGTAGCCAACTCAAAGCGATGAATGACCTGGGTTTTCGCTTTTTCGACGGAAGAGTCGACCAGCAATGCGCTCGAGATTTGGAAATGAGTCAGACCGCGAATCAGTTTTTTCCGGTCTTCCAATGTCCGGGCATAGCCCCGACGTTCCGGATCCATTTGAATCTCGATCGACTCATCGAGCTTGTACTTCGGTCCCAAAAGTTCCCGGACCGTCGCTTCGTTTTCCTGGGAACGCATCAGCAAAACGCCATAGACCTGATCGAGAAGGCCGCACTTGCCGTCTTTCATGTCCCGGAAAAGCTGAGGAACCGTTTTACGAAACGAAACGGCATCTCCCTCTAGGAGGAGAGTTTTCGAGGGGTCGATGGCCTTAATAAACTGCTCGACTGCCTGATTCCGAATCGTGTCATTGGCTTCGCGATATGCGTAATGCTGGTGGGTAAAGACCTGAAGCAACTCAGGAAGCTGCTGACACTGAAGTTGGTCCGCCCAAGCCGTCTGGGTGCCGACCCACAAAAAGCTGCAAGCTGCCAAAGTTCGAAGATGCTTTTTCACAAGAGTGCTCCTGGAAATGTCCTTGAGTTGCTTCCTGGGATACTACTCGAGCCGGGTCGACCTTTTCCAGGGTCAACCCGCGAATCTCTGCTATTTCCCCTTTCGTTTCCTTCTCATGGAGTTAGTGTGGAATACATGAACCGTCTGACCTGGGTCGCACTCATCGCCCTTCTTCCCGCCTGTGCCAGCCTGAAACAGTCAAGCTCGGCCCCCGTCCTCGCTCGGGCTACCCTGCAAAACGGGGCTGGAAAGACTTTTGGCACGGCTGAGTTCCGTGAATCCTCGGAAGGTGTCTTGATTCAACTCCACCTGTCCCAGGTGGGCGAAATCACGTCTCGAACCCTTCTGCCCATCCATATCCACGATCAAGGCAAGTGCCAGGGCCCGGATTTCAAATCGGCAGGTCCGCATTTCAACCCCGAAGGCAAGCAGCACGGACTCGACAACCCGATGGGGCACCACCTGGGCGACCTTCCGATGGTCAAACTCTCAGCAGGGGCCGAAACTGAAGCGGAGATCTTGATCCGCGGAGCCACCTTGACTGGGAACGGGAAGAACTCGCTTTTCAAAGCAGGTGGAACCGCGGTGGTCCTCCATGACGGCGTAGACGATCAAAAATCTGACCCAGCCGGTAATGCGGGTCCACGAATGCTTTGCGGAGTCATCCAATCGCCGTGAATCCCTGGAATCTGCTTCTCGAATCCCTGCATTCCGCCCTGATCGACGAACTGATCGCGCGTTCGCCTGAACCCAGGCCTGAGCTGGGTTTACCCCGAAGCGAAGCCACGCTGATGTGGCCCGATCCCGACGTTCCGGAGCTTCAAACCATTGAAGTGACCCTAGGAGGTCAAAGCGGCAAAGTACTCCTGGGCGTAGAGCCTGCGGCTTATTCAAAGCTCAACTGCAATGCCGAATGCCTTTGGAATGGAATCCTCCTGAAAGCGGAAAGAGGCGAATTCCCCAGGCGAAATTTGACTCCAGCGTTTGAGCTTCCCAGGCGCATCACCGCCCGCGCCATTTTTGAGCTTCCCAAACCTGCGCGCGTGATCTGGATTCCGGTTTCCCTGCTGCCCGGGCGCATCTATCTCGGAATCGCCCTCTAAAGAGCGTTCCTTCACAAGAGATCGGAAAGGTGCTCGAGCAGATGCGTCGAAGCGTGAGGCGTCGGCGCGCAGGTCTGTACGTACTCACGCGACCAACTGGGAGTGTAAGGGCGAACTCGCAAATAAGCGCGCAGACCGCCAAAGTGGGCACTTTCAGTCCGAGCGAGTTCCAGCGGCAAAGCGAGGTCGAGCGAGAAAACGTCTCCGATCACGGCACTGGGGACTTCCTCGCGAAGAATGCGTTCGTAAACGGGTCTCGAGACATCGACCGGATAGGGGCCCACCGGACGCACTCGGGTTTCGGAACCTAATTCAAATTTCCGTGCATCCCCCCGCACCCGAAGACGTGCACCTGGGTTGACTGAATGGGCTTCCGGCTTCAAGCCCACGCTCTCCAGGAGCTGAACAATTCGGTCCGTACCCGAATTGGAAACCACCACCACGTCATGTCCCTGCGACAAAAGCCCTTCCATCAAAGTGCGCGAAATCGGATCGATGGGCTTCAACTTTCCACTTCGCGTTTCAGCTAGCATGGCGTCGTAGGCGACCGAGGAAAGTTCCGTGAACGACTTCACCCCCGGAGCAACTTCCCTTCCACGCGCCATCCAGCCGTCCAAGCACGCGGCGAGCCCGTTATTTCGAACAAAGAGATCCTCGTTCGAAAACGCGCTCACACGACCAAAAAACCGCCACCCATGGTCGTGAGGCGCAAGGTCCATCTCTTGTTCCGCGGTCGCAAAAAGTCTCTGCACCTGAGACTGAGTCCATCCTGAAGCGCGCTCGACTTGCTCCACAAAGAGCGCTCGAACTCGATGCGCTTCTTCGGTCTGGTCCGTCAACACGCCATCAAAATCGAACAAGTATTTCATCCGGCCTTCGGATGTAGCGAAAGCTTTCCGGATCGACAAGAAAGTTGACTCAGTGTTTCCCCAAATCCTTCCGTCCGCATCGACACCGCACAAAAACATCGACACTTAGCGTTAATCGGGCAGCATCTTGTAAACCCAAGACAATTTAGGAAAGACAGGCTTTCTTTTTGGATTTCCTGCGAGTGCGGCCGACCAAAAAACTCGGAACACCAAAATTAGGGTGTCAAAACGCCATCGACCCCCCATATCTTGTGGGCACGGAAATTCACCCTGAATGACACTACGACTCAAAGCCCCGAAGTATCTGGGATGGATCGCTGCTGGATTGCTCGTGACCTCGGCGAGTGGCTGGACGGCGCCCGCTCTGTTCGGCGTTTCGCCAGACAATTCTCATGAGCTGATCATTCGGACTCTTCGGTCCGCAAAGCAATCGCTCCAGATCAATATCTATGAATTCGAACATCCGGGAATTCGTGACGCTGTCTTAGCGGCCATCCAGCGCGGGGTGAAAGTTCAGATCTTAGTGGAGGGCGAGCCCGTAGGCGGGCTATCTCGCACCGGTCACCAGCTCTTGAAGGACCTTTTGAAGGCCATGGAAGCCCCGACCGCGCATCGCGAGTGCAGCTTGCACTTGATGGTCGAGCGAGGAAGTCACGGACAAACGCGGCGTTTTGCATACAACCACGCCAAGTACCTGGTGGTCGATCTGCGCGATGTTTTTGTCTCTTCTGAGAACTTTTCCTTCGGAGCCCACCCGAGTCCCGGACAGGTCGGAAATCGCGGCTGGCACGCCGTCATTCAAGATCGCGCGCTTGCGAACCGAATGCTCGGGCTGTTTGAGCAGGACTCAGACCCTCGACCCGGCGACGTTCTCGATCTTCGCCGAGAAGCTCTGCCAGAATCCGGCCGTCGCAACGACAATTCGCACGCTCCAGCCACGCGGTCACTTGCCGCGATGCCGATCACGAAAGGCGAAGTCGACTCAGTCCAGCTCGTCACCTCACCTCACTCGCTGAATGGCTTGATCGAATTCATCCGGGGAGCCAAAGTTTCGATCGATCTCGAATTCATGAGTTTGGCTCCTTACTGGCCTGCGCCCTTGGCCGGACTCCCCAAGCCCGTGAATCCGATTGTCGAGGAATTAGAAGCTGCCGCCAAACGAGGCGTGCGCGTTCGAGTGCTCTTGAATGATGAAGCCGTTTTTGCTCAAGCGCCGAGCCATCCACCCGGGTCTCAACCCAAAAAACTCCTGCAGGCACCCACTAAGCGAAGCCGAAACTTGGAGACCGTTTGTCGACTCCTCGGCCTAGCCAAGTCTTCGAAGCTCGCCCTCGAAGGCCGCATCGTGAACGTCAAGCGCGCCCAGATCACCTACATCCACAACAAAGGAATCGTCGTGGATGGCAACAAAGCTTGGGTGAGTTCAATCAATGGGACTCAAAACTCGGTTCAAAATAACCGGGAAGTAGCGCTCGCGATCCACAGTTCCGACGCCGCAAAATACTTCGACACCGCTTTCCGAACGGACTGGAACGCATCCCAACGCCCGAGCGCCGAGGACTGCACCACTCCTGTCACGCCGTAACGAAAGGCTTGGGAGCCTCACTCGCCCGATCGTGACAAGCTGAAGAAGAATCGCGAGTAATCGGCCGAAAGCTGAAGGCGGCAAAGAGCCGCTTGGGAGCGGTAGAAAGAACCATCTTCAAACGCGAACTTGCTCACACAACGAGTGAGCAGCGACTCGTAGCCCGTTTTCTCCAAGCCGGTCAGCTTCGACAAAAATTTTGCCTCACATACGTCCTGGGCAGCGCCATAGACAGGGATGTCGGCGCTTCCTGCCGTGGCACATTCGGCTGCGCGCTGAATCGCGACGCTGCACTGATCGGTCTTGCCGACAAACCGGACTCGAGCTTCCACGTCGCCTGCCGGGCAAGCCGCCTGGGCCAGGGAAGCGAGAAGTAAACCTGCACCAAGACCGGTGCCAAATAGGAAAGTGCGGACCATAAAAACCTCGTAATTAAGTCCGGTATTTAACGCGCCGCTCCTTTTTTCGCAATAAAAAACCCGCGCCCCAGGATAGCCCCAGAACGCGGGTTAAAAACCATTGTTTTCAATATCTTACAACTACTCCTGAGACACAATGACGGCGTAGGGCTGGCGTCCCTGTTTCCCTTGCGGAATATTGATGCCCTTGACCACCACTCGGTAAGTGCCTGCAGCCAATCCCTTCAGCTCAAGCATTTCCGTGTTATTGGCCCGATCGTCCAAGGACTTCACTTCCCCAGACGGACCCACGATCTGAAGATCCAGGTCGTTCACCAGCGCCTTACGAGCGTTGGCTGCCGCAGGAGCATCGACGTAAGTGAGCGTTGCCCGAAGCGTGGCGCCTTGAGCCACTTCCACGTTCCAGGACTTCTCTTCCGAGACTTGAAGCCCTTGGGTTTCATCAGCCACCCAAGTGCTCGCGCCCCACGAGGTCAAAGCCCCCATATCGACGCGTCCGTAGCCTTCGTCCGAGTTCGGGCGCGGGGATTTGAGCTCTTGAGTTGCTCCCGTCGATCCGTATTGGCCGGGGAACATGTCCTTTGCCGAGTGGATCATGGCCGCCTTCACCAGCGCTCCGGTCGGTTGAGTGAGGGCAAATCTCTCCATCAAGTACTGGCGAGTGACCGCTGCAGCGCCTGCTGCCAACGGAGTCGCCATCGAAGTGCCTCCCGCCCAAACATAATCGGCACTGTACTCACCCCACATCGGGCTTGCTTTGGGGTGATGCGAGCGGGTGCTGAGAATGTTCGTCCCGGGCGCCACGAGCTCCGGCTTCGTGCGCCCGTCTTCCGTCGGACCTCGCGAACTGAAAGCAGCTACACCGTCCACATGATTGGAGAGCGTATCCGACTTCAAAGGCTCAACGCCCCACTTCTTCGTCCCGTCGCGCATTTCACCCAGCTTCTTCTGGATGCCACCTTGGGAAATCAGGTTCTCGGAGGCGCCGATGGTCAGGACGTTCTTCGCGGTCGAAGGAGAACTCACCGAGCCTCCGTCGATGTGACCGTCTCCGTTCGCATCTTGTCCGCTATTTCCAGCAGCAAACAAGATCAGCATTTCAGGGTGCTCGAACAGGTATGCATCGACTTTGTTGGCGAGCGAATCATAGACACCCAACGCATTTGGGTTACCCCATGAGTTGGTGTTGATCAGCGCACCTTCTTTGACCGAACCCGACAGGATCTTGTTGAAGTCCTGCGGGAAAGCCAAGTTGTCCATGATGGGACTCCACAGGCCGTTGATGATGAGCTTGGCTTCATAGGCCCCGCCGCGAACTTTGCCTTGCGATAGGGCGCCGTTGCCACCGACCGAACCCATCACGTGAGTACCGTGACCATTGGAATCTGCCCAGCTGGTTGCCCCAAAGCCCACCGCAAAACCCGCGATGGTGTTGCTCAAATCCTTGTGAATTTCGTCCAATTTCCCGGTATCTGCGCCCGTGTCTGAGATCGAAACAGTCTGACCTTTGCCGGTGAAGCCCTTTTGCCAGGCCTGCTCGAAGTTCATGATCCGCGTGCCGCTCTCGAAGCCCGACAAAGCCGGGGGCTCGGCCATGGACGGATTATCCTGCTGAGCCGGCTCGTCAACAGGAAGATCCCAGCTGACCACCTGGGGAAGACGCTGAATCCAAGTCACGCCTTCGATTCGCGACAACCCTTCGATGGCTGCAGGATGAGCCCGAACGACTAAGTCCTGACCTTGGGCTAGGACCTTTTCAACGCCGTCAACAGCACGAGCCCACAAGGCGACCTGCTCCTGCACTTCGCCTTTTCCCAAACTCAGATAAAGCGAGATCGCTTTCTGAGAAAGAATCGAAAACGGGGCATGAAGGAGGTCTGGGCTAATCCGCCATTCCGACTGGAAGAGCGCCACTTCGCGAAGGTTCGGAAGAAGGGCGAGCAAACCCTCGACCCGCGCGCGAGAACCACTCACCAAGAATGCGTCGTCGGGCAGGTAACTCTGAATCGTCACGCCGGTAGCCTGAATGCGACTCAATTCCTGAGGAGTCACAGCTTGAGAAAATTGCACCACGAAGTAGCGCGGCTCCTGAGCGAACGGCAGGCGCTGCGAAGGATGAAGCGTGCGACTGAGATTTTCCAGCCGAACATTGCCCGCCTTCAAGCGCACGACTTCGCCCGACCAAGCGGCAGGACTCAGTGCCAAAGAGCCCAAAATCCCGACAGCAAAACCAGCAATAGAACGTTTCATGAACTCCCCCCGATTTGACCCACCGAGTGAACGCCATTTTTGTGACTGAGTCCAGGGGTCGGCTTAAATTTTTCCTGCATTTTCATAGGGTTAGGATGCATTGCGTTAATTTGTCAGGTTTTTTCGCCTCCCTGGACCTCGACGCCCCTTGCCATTTTCTTCTTCGGCGACCGATTTCCTCTGGATTTCCGGCGCTTGAGCGGCGAAGAAAGGAGAGAGATGACTACTCCCGACAATTTGAATCCGGAAAATGCGGCCCCAGCGGCACCCTCTGCGGTCGTGCCCCCTGTCGCACCAGCGATCGGCTGGAATGAGCTGGGCCTCGATCCGGAAGTTCTGACTGTGATTGAAAGTGCGGGCTACAAGAGCCCCACCCCCGTTCAAGCCCAATCGATCCCCATCGCTCTCGAGCGGCACGACCTCGTTGCGTCCGCGCAAACTGGTACTGGAAAAACTGCAGCTTTCACTTTGCCGATGGTTCAATCCTTCCGAGGACGCCAAGGCACCTTCGGTTTGGTCCTGGCGCCCACGCGAGAAATCGCGCAGCAAATTCACCAGACCGTAGAAATCTTGGGCGGTCCTCTCGGCGTGCGTAGCATCGTGCTGATCGGCGGCGTGGACTACCGCGCTGACACGGTCGCCCTGAACACTTACCCACAAATCATCGTCGCAACCCCGGGGCGCCTTTGCGATCACCTGGACCGCGGAAACATCTGGCTCGACTACATCGAGACTGTGGTGCTGGATGAAGCCGATCGCATGCTGGACATGGGCTTCTCGTCCCAGCTGAACCGCATCATGGACGACGTGCCGAAGTCGCGACAAACGCTTCTTTTCTCGGCCACTTTCCCGCAAGCCGTGCAGCGCTTCGCTGACCGGATTTTGCACGAGCCCAAACGCGTCACCATCGGGCGCCCGCTTTCGGCGGCCACGACCGTCGATCAGCGCGCGATTCCTTGTGAGGAAGCGGAGAAGTTCCGCCTCCTGATGCGCTTACTCCGTCACGAGCGCGGCTCGATCATGGTCTTCACGCGCTCGAAAGAGGGCGCGACCCGCTTGTGGCGCTCGCTGCACTCAGCCGGCGTCTACGACGCAACCTACATCCACTCGGACCGCCTGCAGTCGCACCGCGAGCAAGCCTTGGCCGACTTCAAGAGTGGCAAGTTCCGGATTCTGGTGGCAACCGACGTCGCAGGACGCGGCATTCACGTCGACGCTGTCGCGCACGTCGTGAACTACGAATTGCCGATGGAGCCGGAAGATTACGTTCACCGCATTGGCCGCACCGGGCGTGCCGGCCAGACGGGACGGAGCACCACTTATGTGACGGCTCGGGACCGCTCGACTTTGAAACAGATCGAGAAGCTAGTGGGTCGCGAGATCCCTGCTGAATTCGAAACCAGCACGAATGGCAATTCGCAAGAAGGCCAGGGCCAACGCCGAGAAGGCGAACGCGATCGCAATCGGGATCGCCAAGGTGGCCGTGGAAGACGTTTCAACAAGGACCGTAAGGGACGGCCCACTCCTGGGGATTCTGCGGGTGTGATCACTCCGGTGAATCCTGAAAACGCCTTGCCCCCCCTGAACGGGATGCCACTCGAAGGCGAATTCTCGGACGACGAGGACTTGAACGATCAAGACGGACTGGAAGCAGCAGACGGACAAGGACCTCAGGCGGGAGACGAGCCCGAGAGCCAGACGCCGCGACCGTTCACGAGTGACGATCCGAATCAGCAGCGTCGGCGAAAGCGCCGTCGCGGCGGACGCGGTCGCAATAAGCGGCGCTTCGAAAGCGGCGCCCCCGGAGCAGGCCCAGGCGGCCCGGGACCGATTGCACACTCAGGCAACGGCGCAAGTCATGGCCCTTCTCCGATTTCGGCAGGCAGCGCCGACGGGGGCGGACCCAGTGCTGGCCACTCTTCGTCTGAAGGCGGAGAAGGCGGTTCGGGTTTTGCTGGCGGTCAGGGCGGACCCGATGGACCGCGAAGAAATGGACGTCGCCGCAGACGTCGCGGCCGCCGTGGACCCCGTCCCGAAGGTGGTGGTCCGAGCGGCGGAGGCGGCCAGCCTCCTTCAGGTGGCGGCTCGGGCGGCGCTGAGTAAGTCAGCGGCAGGCGCTGAATCAAAAGCGTCCGTTGCCAGGCTCAACCAAAAGAATCAGCGGAACATCAAGAAAGGCGAAACTTCGCCCGCTGCTGCGGAAGCAGCGGAGGAAGCTGGATTGCGATCCGTTCGCTCAGCCAAGCTCTTCTCTCGATTCTTCTCTAGGTAGAGTTCTCTGTACCAGTAATAGTTTCGAGCAATCGAGGCGACGTACTCGCGGGTTTCGCGAAACGGGATCAAGTCGACAAAAAGCAGGCGATCGTCGGCCGGATAGCGAGACAGCCACTGCTCCACCCGCTCGGGGCCAGCATTATAAGCTGCAAGAGCCAGCTCGGCTTCTCCCCCGAAACGCTGAAGCAGACCCGAGAAGTAGCGCACTCCCACCTGCACGTTCGTGCGTGGATCCATCAGCTGCGCTTTGCCTACGCGCGCCACCCGTCTCGCGGTTGCCGGCATGACCTGCATCAACCCCATTGCCCCCACACGACTTCTGGCTCGCACGTTAAAGGCGCTTTCTTGCCTCATCAAAGCGATCACCAGATAAGGATCTACCGGCTCTTTTTGATCCTGAATGAGTTCAAACTGCCGAAGCGGGAACATCAGCTCTAAACCCTGGCGTGAAATCAGATGAGGATGATCCCGGAAAAGGCCTGCCAAAAGTTGAAACTTTCGGATCGCATCACCCGTGCGGCGAAGGAGGACTGCAAAATAGAGCTGAAACTCGGGTTCCGTCTCACGAAGCGCGCCGAGACGCGCTTCGAGAAGTTCCAAGGAAGCCTGATCTCCACCCACCGCCTGAACCGCTTCAGCCGCCTGAACCCAGTCGTTCAAATCCGGGCGGGCTTCGGAACGAAAGCGGACGCGCGGGTCGCGATCTGCCAGAGGGACCAAGGGAGTGGGACTGGATTTCCCGTTCATGAGGAGACCATGCAAGGACATCGGAAACTCGCGCTGCATTCTCTCGCGCAGTGCCTCGGCTACTCGGCGCTCGCCACGCTTTCGAGCGCAGCGGTAACGCCAATAAATCGCGCGCGAACGGTAATCCGTGGCGTCAGGATGTTCAATCAAGGCATCCAAGTGCTCGGATGCCGATACCCACTCGCTTTTCCCGACCTTCAAAAGCGCTAATCGGTAGCGAGCTCGCATTGCGTTCAAATCAGTCGAACCTCCGCACCGGACTGCGCGCTCGTAGTACCCAATCACTCGCGCTTCGACTTCGGAATTTTGAAGCTCCTGCTCAAGCTTCATCCCCAAAGCACTCAAGATCCCGGGAGAAATACAGCTGGCCCACTGAGAAACGGCCTTCTCCAGACGCGCAAGCTTTGCGGTCGAATTCAAAGGCTTCATCGCCGAGAGAACTTGAAGATCCGTCTTCCCTGCCAGCGGTGCTAGATCACCGCGCACAATGGCTTGGCTCATAGCACGAACTTCGCCACGAGAGAGCCGACGCGGGCGCTCTTCGTCGTCTCCATCACGGCGCTGCGCCTTAGGTTCACGATTCAAAGCCACCAAGCAAAGAGGAGAAGGCGCTTCCGAATGTTCGCAAGCCTGTCGGTAGCGATTGGCTTCGACGGCCCCCATTCCACCGGTCTGATAGCGAACAAAAGCACGCGCTTCCCGGATCAAACGCCCCCGGTAAGGTTCCTGGGTCAGATCCAGGCCGCTGTATCCCGCAGAAAGTATTTCGGACAATCGATCTTCGGTCACGAATCGATTTTTGAGCTCCGACTCATCCAGATCGTTTCCACGAAGAATCCCGCTCCGAACCAAACCTTCGGGTTTCTCCGGTGTCGAGCTACAAGCCGAAAGACCTCCCATCGCTAGCGCGATTAGAGACAGACTTACCCAAGAATTCACCCCTCGTAGGGCCTGAATCTTCATCCTTCCCAGTGTAACGGGAAGAGACACTCACTTTCACTGGGCAAGCTTTACCCGCTCGCTTCTGAGGCCAGCAATGCTTTCTGACGCGGACGCGCCAAATAACTGTAGACACAAGGAACGGCGAGCAGCGTCAAAAGCGTAGAGACCCCCACTCCCCCGATCACCGCTAGTGCCATCGGGACCCGGCTCTCTGCGCCTGGTCCGAGAGCCAGTGCGGCCGGCAAGGCACCCACCACGGTCGAAACGGAGGTCATGAGAATGGGTCTGAGACGAACCGGACACGCTTCCAAAAGTGCAGAGCGGACATCCAAACCTTCATCCCGACGCTGGTGCGTGAAATCGACCAGCAAGATGGAGTTTTTCTTCACGAGCCCCATCAAGAGAAGAATCCCAATCATGGAGTAGACGTTCAAAGACTGACCGCCCAAAACGAGCGCCAAGAATGCTCCCGAAATGGAAAACGGCAAAGCGACCAAAACGGTCACTGGATCGAGGAAGCTATTAAACTGCGAAGCCAGCACCATGTAGGAGATCACGATCCCAAGAAGAAGGGCAAAACCCAAGGACGAGAACGAGTCCTGGAACGTCTTGGAGCTTCCGCCTGAAGCTAAGCGATACCCGTCCGGCAGAATGCGCTTCGCCGCTGCTTCGACTTCCGCCATAGCGTCACTTTGAGAGGCCCCTTTGGCGACGTTTGCAAAAATTCCGATCGACCGAATCCGGTCGCTTCGCTGAATGGCCTGAAGCGCCGGAGAACGTTCGATTCGGACTACTTCGCGAAGCGGGATCAACTCGCCTCGGTTGTTTCGAACCTGGAAAGACCCGAGACTCCCCAGGTCTTTTCGCTCCTCGTCCTCAAGCTTCACCCGAATGTCGAAGCGACGGCCACCCGAAGTGAAGCGCCCAGCAACAGCTCCCCCCAGCAAAGACGACAGGGTTTGGCCCACCTCGGCAACGCTCACAGCTCTTAAGCGAGCTCGGTCGCGGTCAGGCACGATATGAACTTCTTCGACCGCCCCACGCAGCTCGGAGTCTACATCCGTCAGCCGCTTTGAACCTTGTAGCTCGGAAACGAGTTTCCGCGTCAGCTCAACCAAAGTATCGAGATCAGGCCCCTGAACAGTAGCTTCGACGGGAAACCCTCGCCTTGCCGAAAAGCCCGACATGGAAAGATCTTGAATGAAAACCTGAGCGCCTTTGATTTTCTCTTTGAACTCTTTGCGAAGGACTTCGGCCAAATCCTGCTGACTGAGCTTTCGATCCTTTCGGTCCTTCAAGGTGACGAAAAGAACCGTCGAATTGACGTCCCCCCCGCCAAAACCACCGATCGAACCGAAGTAGCGCGCGACTTCTGGACGCGATGCCAAGATGGCTTCGGCTTCGCGGGTCTTCAGGTCCGTATGAGACAGCGAAGATCCGTCCGGAGTCTTCAAGCGGACCATCAAGCTTCCTTGATCCTGCGCAGGGACGAATTCCTTTTTTAAGAACTTCAGGAGTCCCAGACTGACGACGAAAATCAGGACAGAAGCCAAAACGACTTTGCCACGATTAGAGAGGAGCCAGGGAAGGATCTTCCGGTACCGGTCTTCCCAGTGCGCCATCGTGGACTCAAGCCAACGTCCGATGCGACTGCGGCGCTCGCCTACTTCCAAGAACTGAGCGCAGCGCATGGGTGTGAGGGTCAGAGCTTCGAGCAGGGACAACGCCACCGCGACTGAAATCGTCACGCCAAACTGAAAGAAATAACGCCCGATCACGCCCTTCATGAAAGCAACGGGCAGGAAGATCGCAATGACCGCGACCGTTGCAGCCAAGGCCGCAAAAGTGATCTCAACGGCTCCATCCAAAGCAGCTTGAACTCGCTTCTTTCGCTTCTCCAGGTGCCGAACAATGTTCTCGAGCACCATGATGGCGTCGTCCACCACAATGCCGATCGCTAAAGAAAGCCCCAGCAAAGTGAAGGTGTTGAGTGTGAAGCCGAATGCGTGAAGAACGATGAACGAGCCCACCACCGACGTCGGAATGGAAAGGATGACGTTCATGGTGGCGGACCAGGACCCCAGGAACAGCCAACAGACGAGTGCAGTCAGCACCGCCGAAAGAACTAAAGTGAAATTCAACTCGCCCACCGATTCTTCGATGAACCGAGTGGAATCGAAGTTGATTCCCATTTCCATTCCGGGAGGCAGCTTTTTCCGGATTTCTTCCATCCGAGCTTTCACGGCCTTGCCGACGGCAACGGCGTTGGAGCCGCGCTGCTTTCGGATTCCCAAACCCACGGCGGGCTTCCCCATGATTCGGCTCACCCGCCGAACATCGGCGAGACCAAACTCCACGCGCGCCACTTGATCCAAAGCGATCGGGCTATAGTTCGGGGCGCCACCTCGGCGATTGATCGAGAGCTTCCGGAACTCGTCCAGCGAAGAGGCCTCACCCAAAGTCCGCAGATTCGTCTCACGAAGCGGATCTTCCAGTCGCCCGGCAGGAGGCTCGGAATGCTCGGACTGAATGGCCTGAATGACATCCGTGACCGTTAACTGGAAGCGATCGAGTTTCTTTTGCGAAACCCAGACCCGCAGGTTCGGCTCAACGTAACCGCCCAGAAAAACGTCAGCGACACCGGGCACCGTATTGAAGCGGTCTTTCAGGACGTCGCGGACATAGGCCATGAGCTCGGGACGCGCCATACGGTCGGAAGAAACACCGAGCCACAAAATCGGCTGATCCTCGGGGTTCATTTTGCTGACGACCGGAGGATCAAGATTTCGCGGGAGCACGCGCTGAGCTTGCGCTAGCCGTGTCTGGATTTCCTGAACCGCTACGTCGATGTTCTTACCGAGGGCGAACTCGACCGAAACGCTGGCCGAGCCACTCTTGGCCGAAGAGCTGATTCCCTCGACGCCCTCGACCGAGAGAACCGCACTCTCGATCGGATCGACGACGTCCATTTCCATCACTTCCGGAGCTGCGCCCTCGAGAGTCGCACTGATGCTGACCACCGGGAAGTCGACGTCCGGAAGCTGGCTTACGCCCATCTCTCGAAACGCGAGCGCACCGAAGACTACCAGTGCCCCCATCAACATCCAGGCAAACACCGGATTCCGAATACTCGTACGAACTAAGCTCATGGGGCGTCCTCAACGGCCACTCGCAAGGTGGCCAGGGAAAGGCGCGCTTGGAGGCGCGCACGGTCGAGCGAGCGTTTCAAATCCTGATGACTATTCAGAGCAGACAGAACTTCCAGGGAGCTCACGAGTCCTAGGCGATAATCCTCGGACTGCTGCTGGTAGTTTTTTTCTGAGAGACGATGGGCCCGCTCCAAGAGCTGAATCTGCTGGAGAGCACCTTGAGCTTCGAGCCATGCCGATCGCACTTCCTCTTCCGCCGCTCGACGCGTTTGGGAAAGAAGGAGTTCACCTGTCGAACGCCTCTGGGCAGCCTCCCGCACCTGGGAACGCACTAGACCGCCCTGAAACACCGGCATCGAAGCCGTGACCGAGACATCCCACTGGGTTGAGGCCAAAATGCCCGTCCGCTCGAGGTACCAGTTACCTGCGGCATCGATCGAGGGCAAATGGGCGCCCCAAGCCACGTCGACACCTCGTTCGGCCGAACGAAGCGCCTGATGGGCTGCCTCCACATCGGGACGCTGCTCTAAGCGACTCAGGTGATTTTCGAGAGGCACCAAAACGGAGGGCAACGGCTCGCGTACCGAGGGAAGCGCTGGCGCCACCTCGCGTGGCTGACCCGTGGTCAGCGCAAATTGATCGCGGGACTGCTCCCAGGTTACCTGCGCCGCTTGAAGCTGAGCCTCGACGGTAGCCACCTGCGTTTCGGCGGCGAGCAGATCGCCCGGTCGACTGCGACCGATCCGAACCCGCCCGCGCACATCCTCGGCGCGGCGGCGGGACACCTGAAGAAGTTCTTCTAAGTTGGAGAAATCGACTTCAGCCTGCGCCAGTCGATAAAAGGCTTGAGCCACCGTCGCGTAAAGGGTGCGGCGCGCTTGACGTAGCCTCGCTTGCTCTCCCTGCCAACCGGCATGCGCTACATCCAGCGCCGCAAACTCTCGAAGCCCGCGAAACACCGGCTGAGACAAGGTCAGGCGGACCTGATGCTGATCCGCCCGCGAAAAAGGGTTCAGCGCGGTCGCCGGCGGCATTTGCTGGCGCGTATAAGTGCCATTCAACTCCAGCGAAGGAAGAATTCCGGCCCGGGCCTGAGTCAGCCTCTGGCGAGACTGCTCGACTTCCGATGCTTGCAGCGCTTCGGTCTCAGTCCGGGCGCGAGCACTCTGGTAGGCCTCGTCCAGGCTAATGCGACGAACAGGATTCACCGGCCTTTCTTGACCTTCGACCCATTCACTTGCGAGCCCTAAACCGAGCGCCAAAAGCACGCCGAGAACGCCGCGCATGGGACGAGCCTTTTCCGACTCCGACAGATTCGCAAAAGGAAGATTCATGAAAGAACCTCGTCTGCGGAATTCCATTTCGCTACCGCTTCGGGAAGCACAGGGGACTCACCCGAATGCCCCATGGATCTTGCCAAGTCGGCCGGAGGAACGGATCCCGTTTTCCCAAGAAAGACGGCCTTCACCAGAGCCGCCGCGATCAGCTTTCCATCCAACCCGTAGAAACGCTGTTGAAGATAAAACCACTTCGCATCCCACCCGAGAACCCGTGTTCGGATCTCAAATTTCTGAAAAGGAGCAATCGGCCGCCGATACCGAATCAGGACACCCCCTGCCACCGGGTTCCAACGATTCTTCAACATTTGCCGAAGCAATCCGGTTCGAATCGTCAAATCCATCCGACCGATATCGAGAAGCGTCAGATAACGTCCGTTGTTCATGTGCAGATTGGCATCTAAGTCATTCGGCCAACATCGAAACCGAATCTTCGACTCTTCGAAAACCTCCAAGCACTTCCGCTCCCAATAAGCGAGGAGCAGGATTTTCAACAACCGAAAGTAGAGGTTCACGCCCCTGCATCCCCTTCTGCCTGAACCGAGGGCCACGTTTTCAAAGTTGCGAGGAGTGCGAGCACTTCCGCCTCGGTACGCAGACGATTGATTTGCGCCGAGTTGTAGTCCTGCTCGAACTGAAGCACTAAAAACACCGTGCTTTTTCCGCGAGAATGACGATCACGCTCGTAGAGGAACTTCTCTTTCTGCGCTTCCTCAAGGCGCCGCACCAGAGCCAAACGCTCCTTGAGTTCGGAATAGCGGCGAGACAAGTCCTGCCAGCCTACTTCTTCTTCAAAGAGAGCGCGCGTTGCACGAAGATCTGCGCCTGCCGCTTCCAAAGCGTAGCCTTTGCGGTGATCGGCCACACGACCGAACTCAAGCGGCATCGTGAGGCGAACCCCGGCCGCCAGGTTAGGATAGGTGGTAGTGAGAGAATCTTGCCAAGCCAAAGAGCCCGTCGGATTCTGACCGTTCAAAGTTGCCGATCCGAAAAGTTCCAGCGTGGCTCGATTTCTTTCCTGACCCAAGCGTGCCACGTGGAGCGCAGCTTGAGACTGCGCAACTGCCGCATCGGTATCGCCTCGGCGTCCTCGGCGAGTCGGAACCGCGCCTGCCTGAGCCGCTCCCGATTCCAAAGGCTCAATCGCCTCAGAAACCACATCCGAATCCACCCCACGCAAAGAATTCAAAGCGCGACTAGCGCTTCTCAGTTCATCCCGCGCTGCCTGCAACTCGATTTCACGAAGGCGAAGCAGGGCTTGCGCCTGCTTCAAGTCGCTTTCGTCTGCCAAGTGAAGTTCCACTCGACGAGCGTTCCAATCGACCATCTTCTTGGCTCGGTCCAGAGTTTCGGCCTGAACGCGCGCGACTTCGCGTGAAGCGGAACACCGCCAGTAAGCACCTTCGGCCTGCGCTAAGACCATCTGCGCTCGAAACGCTTCCGCCGCTTGGGCTGCGCTTGCCTGCTCGCCTAGCAAAGCAGCTTGTGCGGCGAACTCACTTCCTCCTCGGTTTCTTAGAAGAGAAACGGACAGCTCGACACTGGGGCGGCTATCGAAAAAGATCGGTCGAGAAAGAAAGCCCGGGTTCGCTCCGATAATCTCGGTGTGGGTAAGCAAGTACCCCACGCGCGAAGTCACACCCGAGCCCCAAGCTTTGCTGACGCCGATGCTTGCCGACTGAAAGCGGGTTTCCACCCCTTGAGCCGGAATACTCACTTTCGGGGACTCATCGTCCGACCACAGCGCCTGCCCCTGCAAAACGGGCGCGTAAACTTGATCGCCTTCATTCTTCCGAAGCGCGGCGCCTTCCGCGCTTTTGACGGCAGAAAGGTAAGCTTGATTGCCCTGACGGACCTGTTGAAGATATCCACTCAGCCCCAGACGGTCGGCCGCTTGCGAAACGGAGGAAACCCCAATGAGCCCTAAAGCGAGCCAAGAACGACGCATGTCATGCCTCCCGGAAACAACCGGCTGAAAAAACCGAGACGAAATTATCCACCAGCTGAGCACGGTGTTCCGCATCCTTGATGGAGTGCTTGAAGTAACGCATGCGCACCGAGTCCACGCGCACGAAGTAATTCAGAGAACCTTGAAGGATTTGGGCCAAGATTCCTGGGTCCAAATGCTCGTGAATGTAGCCCTTCTCCTGACCATGCTGAAAGAACTTCACCCACGCCTGGAAGATCTTTAAAAAAGTTTCTTCAAAAATTTTTGCGGCGACTGGCAGATCGCTTTCGATTTCTCGATGAACGATTTGTGCAATCTCTGGTTCTTCAATCTGAACGGCGACGATCTCCTGAATGGCCTGCCTCAGACGCTCCCGGTACTCCGGAAGCGTGCTGACCGGCTGGAGAAGTTTTTCAGCCATCTCGAGCCGCGCCTGACCGAAAAGCTCCAGGCATTCCCGGTAAAGACCTTCTTTGCCTCGAAAGTAGTAGCTCACTAAACTGAGATTCACGCCCGCGCTACGAGCTAAATCGCGAACGGTGGTCCCTTCAAAGCCGCGTCGGGCGAAGAGCTTTTTCCCCGCCTCTAAAAGCAGGCAACGGGACTTTTCCTCCGCTGGTTCGGAGCCGCGTTTTTTGGCCATGGCGAGACTTTATGGGGGTACCGAAGGGGTGTCAAACGCTTGTTTAATCCCATTCAAACCAAAGCTGGAGCGGATCCTCAGGCCCCACCCAACCGGACACGGAAAGCCCCAAAAGTCGGATCGGGGTCCGGCCCGCCTCGGTTGCCTCTAAAA
>JACCEB011188719.1_pt1 | contig 32952 bp, 25 predicted proteins | sample 7454761 | NCBI WGS metagenome assembly JACCEB01 (sample SAMN15323454, study PRJNA562643) | freshwater metagenome | isolation source: river surface water | place: USA:Blue River Watershed | collected 2017-08-18
AGACTGCTCAACTCAATACCACGATGCATAGCGGCTACACAATATGTAGGATGCAAGTGAACTACAACCCTAACGTCATTGCTATGCTGACCCATGTTCTTTTGTAGACCGAAGTGTAATGGAATCTCTCCGCTAGGTTTTAGATTCGCACTGATATCAGTGTAGTATTCTTCTGACCACATTAAGCTACTGACAATTCTAATCTTCTTAAACTGGTCAGGCTGCATTGTTTGCTTACGAACACCACTTGGTGTAATATAGAAATGATCCCTATCGTGATGGAGAATACTTACATTGCCATCACGACTGGTAATCCAGTTTCTTCTATATGCTTCAACTAAAGTGTCGCAAATAGTTTCTAGCATTATAGTGTCTCACCGCCGATTGGACGTGAGCATGGGCACAACTCGCCAGTTTGCAATGCGTCAAGTACACGCAATGCTTCGTCTGGGTTACGACCAACGTCCAAGTTGTTCACAGTAACGTGTTGGATAATGTTGTCTGGGTCAACGATGAATGTTGCACGAAGTGCCGCACCTGCTGGACCATAGAAGATACCCAATTGTTCAGCCAATGAGTTCTCGTCACGTGCTACGTCTGCAAATGACCATGAGTTAGTCTTCTTCAAGTCTTCATGTGCATTACGCCATGCCAACTTACAGAGTTCTTTATCAGTAGAACCAATCATTAGAACAGCATCACGGTCAGCAAAGTCACCGTTCAATTTGTCGTATGCTACGATTTCTGTAGGACAAACGAATGTGAAGTCTTTTGGATAGTATACAATAACTTTCCACTTGCCTTCAAAAGACTTATCTGTAATAGTCTCAAATGCGCCTTCTGGTGTCAATGCGCCTGGCTTAACGCCTGTAACTGCAAAACTTGTGATTTTATCGCCGATTGTTTTCATTTTATTTCCTTTATATGTTAATGAATTATTTTCTTTGTGCCCTACAATTGGGGCAAATCAAAAATAGATTGTCTTCTTTGTTGTTATAACTGTCTCCATCTTTATAGATTACATCTAATGGGATAGATAAACCGTTATGATGTGTGTTATCACATTCCTGACAACGATGTCCTCTTTCTTTAATCAAATACTGCTTAATGTATTCAGGGATTTTAGCCCACGCTTGTGGTGTTTTGGCTTCTTTCCATTCTTGAACTTTCTCGAACGCCTTGTTGCGGCGCTGATGTTCTTGCTGACAACTATTATTACAGTACTTGTTTGTGTAAGAGTGACCTTTAATCGGGTTTACTTTACCACAACTCAAACAAGTGAAACAACCTAAATTTGACATTACCTTCTTTCTTAATAGAGCACTTTAGTAGAGCACTATATACTTTTATTTAGTGCTCTATGTGTCCTATTATATACATATATTATTGGATATGCAACAAAAAAGGGCACATTAGTGCCCGTTTTACAAAGTTAAGTTTAGTTTAGAAACTATGTGAGTAACTAATTGTTGTAGCGTTTTGCTTACTATCACCGCGCATACGGTCAAAGCCTAAACCAACTGAGCCGTTCTTGCTCACTGGGTAACTAGCGTTAACACGCCAAGTATGTGTTTGGTCATTGTTAGCTGTTGCATTTGTTGCAGAACGATAACGATTACCTAACTTCAATGTCATAGAACCTAATTTAGTAGTAACACCTGGTTCAATGCTATAGTAAGTAAAGTCAGTTGAGTTTGAATACTTCTGACCCATCGCTGTACGAACATATCCTGTCAACGGACCTACTGAAAGACCAGTAGCAGTAACACCTGCTTCAAGCCGGGTAGACAATGCGTTTGTACCTTCTGTCTGTGTGTTAGTAACGCCCAAATCACCTGCAAAAACTTTATTGATATTTTCTTTTACAGAAAGACCATACAATACTTGGTCGTTGCTACCGATACCATTAATAGCTTGGCGCTGTACTGTGAAAGAGCCTGCCATTGCTGTACCAGTGATTGCTACTAGAGCTAGAGATGTTAAAAATTTCTTCATTTAGTTTCCTTTAAGTTTTATGAAATTCACCAGTGTCGAATGACACCGGCTACAATAAACATATTGGTTATAATATAACACAATACGATTAGTGTCCGTATGATAGCAACTTTATCTGCTGTGGCGTTATCATTATGGGCTTTTTCTCCTAAAGCCTTTGCCCATAATTCCCATGCTTTACGCATCTTGGTCATCGTGACCTAGCCCGTTGCTATGTTTGTCTGTCGTCTTGTCCAAGTCTTGAAACAAGCGTTTTTCTTGTGCTGTTAGTTTGTCTTTATGGGTCTTGCGAGGGTTGCCGCACAAGTAACACTTGGGGTTACCGCAATCCATAGTGTGGTGTTTTGCTAAACGGTGAGGTTCTTTGATAGCTTTGTCACGGTTAGTTAAGCCATGAGCTTTAGCAATCTTCACTTGTCTAGCAATGTGAACGTCTGTCTTGTGACGGCGTTGAGAGTTAATAAATTTAGCTGTATCGTTACTCATATTCTGTATGTTCCTCTAAACATTGGATGGTCATGTTCTTCGCTTGTGCTACTAAAAACATGAAGTGGTAAAACAATCAATGATTCTTCTTCTGTTGAGAAATGATGAGGTATCATCTTGTCTAATACTAACACCATCCCGGGCTCCAAGTCAAACTGTTTGGTGTTACCGGCTGACCCAATATGACTATAACCCTTACCCGAATGTACGTAAACAACACGGGTAGTTGAATGAATATGATGTGCTTGTTCACTAGTGTACGGGGGAATGTATAACATTTGCCATGTTGGGTCTCCAGGTCGTACTGGATCGATAAGTTGTTTACTGCTACAACCGTTAATATACGGTAAGTCAGTATAACGACTAAAGGTACTAGAACGATTCTCTGGAGTGTATCCTATAATTTCTACACACATGGTAGAGCTTTTTATAGTTGTTGCAGGTCCTGAGTAAGTTTTGACCACATCACTGTCAATGTACCAATAACTATTAGTGATAGAAGTAACAACATCATGTTTTCCAATGAAAGTATTATATTGGTACAAGTCATGCGGGCTAGAACGAACTACTATAGGTTCGTCTACTGGGTAAAAGCCATATTTTAACATCGATTATTTATTGGTGAGTACTGCTCATATTAAATATTCACATGAAAAAACTATTATTAACACTTTTTATCTCCTTAATTGCATTTTCGGCTCAAGCATTTGACCCAAAAGCAAAACCCGTTCAAGTTGTTGTTACTTTTACACCCGGTGGTGGTGTTGACCAAACACTTAAACATGTTCAAAAATTTGCAGCACAACAAGGAATCACAATGGTTCCTGTTTACAAGCCAGGTGCTGAAGGCTTAATCGGTATGAGTGAACTAGTTACTATGCCGAATGATGGTTACCATGTATCAATTACTACTGCTGGTGTCATAGCATATTACAGAATGCGTAATCCTAGCACTGATGTGCAAGTTATAACTGGTATTCGTGAAGGTGTCATGGGTATTATTACTAATCCAAAATCTAACATCAAGACATTAGATGGATTAATCGATGCTCTTAAAGAGGGCAGACCGTTAAATATCGGTTACGGCGCACCTACTCAACATATGTTTATGCATCAATTATTAGAAGTAAGTCGTGCCAAAAAAGGTTCAGTGTTGGTACCATATAAGGGAACTGCACCGGTTATAAATGATTTGATTGCAGGTCATATTGACGTAGCAGTTGTCCCAGTAGCTTCTTCACAAGGTAGCATTGATAATGGTAAATTGACGTTGCTTGCAACTAGTAGCAAACTTGAAAAGTATAAAGTCCCAGAAATGCATAGTAAATTCCCTAACTGGGAAGCGTATGAAGGGTTTGCTTTTATTGTAGAGAAAAATACTGATCCTGCTGCTATTAAATTCTGGTCAGAATTCTTCCGTCAAATGCTTAACGATCCTCAAATCAAAAAAGATTTTGCAAGTGAGAGCACAACAGTGTTACCGTTCGGTCCTGCAAAAACCAACCGCGCAATTAACACAAGTATCACTCGTTTAGATAAAATGCAATGAACGGAATAATAGAATGAACCACTGGCAAGGCACATACGCAGTAGCAGACAAGAAAACATACAAGTTGTTATACTCATCTATTAATAAAGGTGAGGCGTTGAGAGAAGCTACGAAGTTCATAAAAGCCGGACAAAATGTAGGTGTCTGGTTCATGTGGAATCACAATATTCTAAAAAACTTCAATAGAGATATTTTAGGAAAGATTCCACTGAATACGTTATATAAAGAGCGAGCACAACAGCTAAGAGACAAGTATGACGAGTTAATACTGTATTATAGTGGCGGTAGTGACAGTCACAACATTCTTCAAACGTTTTTACGGAACAACATCAAACTAGATTATATTTTTGTTAGATGGCCATTCAAAATGCTTGATAAGGGTTTATACACTGCTAACAACCAAGATAGGTCTGCTAGTAACTTTGTAAGTGAATGGGACTTTGTATTGAAACATGATTTAGACTATATCAAAAGCAAACATCCAGAAATTAAGATTATAGTATCTGACTGGTTAGAAGATATTGACATCTCAAAATATAATGATGATTTGTTCCTTCGACAAAATCATTTTCATAGTGCAGTAAACTTTCTACGAATGGCAAGTCATTCTGATACCGAGATACAACTGCTTAACAAAGGTAAAAAAGTTGCTGCTATTTGGGGTATTGATAAACCAAGTATCTTTATTGATAGTGACAACAAAGCATACTTTGTGCTGCTAGACCTTGCTTTCCAGCACTCGACCCCTGTACTAAAAGATAACAACAATATAGAATGTTTTTACACCACTCCTGACATGCCTGAATTAGCTTATGAAATGGCATATCAAGTATTTTTGTATTTCAAGGCTAGACCTGAACTTAGACCTATGCTTAATGACAAGTCTCAATATGATGCGGTCAATGATATCATCAAAACGATTTGCTATTCTTATTGGGATAACAATAAGTTTCAAGCCAACAAACCTAAAGGATTTAGAAAAGATAAAGACTTTTGGTTTTATGATAATAAAGAGTTCGCCCCTATCATTGATAGATGGCAACATTATTATAAAAGCCAATTAGACGACATTGATAAATCATTCCTATCTTTTAATAAGGAAGGTGTCGCTGACACATACAATGTAATTTACTCTCCCCAGTATTACATAGGTGATATGGATTGATAGTGTAAGTTACAGTTTGGATCTTTACATAAACCAATACGCTTAGTATCACAATCTGGGCAATTCTTTATTGTTGCCCATCTTGGCATGAATTGCGGTTTCTCATCTTTTCCGGGTTTGTCTAACCGACTAAAACACATTGTAGTTTCTTGCATAGAAATTCTCCTATACATATACAACGCCTTACGTTTCACTTACGTTGACATGGGCAAGAAAAAAGGCTACCGAAGTAGCCAGTTTTGAGTTTCTGTTGCGAGGTATGTCTTACCCCAAGCAGCGTTTAGGCTGCTAATGCGTAACTTTCGTCATTTGCATTTAAGTTTTTTGCTTCTACGACCAGGAAATACTGATATCATATTGACATGACATTACTGTACTCTTAACCCCAATCCTAAGGGCTTTCACATTGCCCTGCTGTCCACTTGTTTACTTGTTGCCCTGTCGAAACCATGACAGGCCCATCAGAAGAATTCTGTCTAAGGAGCAGGTGTCGCTCTAGTGTTACAGGTTCACTTGTTACTGCTTAACACCTTCACCGCACGGCATAATGCCGGATACGGTACACTCAGAATTCTTTTGGTGGACCTGGCGGGAGTCGAACCCGCGTCCAGAACACTTTTCTCTTTGCTTCATACAGCAATAACTTATACTGTAACACAACCTTTAGATTGTGTCAATGAATTTTGGTCACTCTCCGTCTGGATGCTTTTGCTTCCAGTCCATGATCCAGTATATTGCGCCACTGACTATACCTGCGATAACGATCCAAAATAAGTAACTCATAGATTGTATTTAGTATTGTAATAGTCTTTTAACCATGCCCATTCGTAGGTTAGTTTCAACTTATCCATGTCGCCATTCACACTATCATAGTACTCAATAGCATCTAATGACCCGTTGACACTATATTCCCCGTATGAACCGTTACCCACTGTTGCCCATGTAGTTAAGCGTTTGATAGATTCTAGGTCATCTGGATTATTGACTACTGTATTCTTTAACTTAACACATTCTCTAAAACTAGTACGCCATGTACTATATTCATCAGTATCAAATCTTGCAACACCTGAATTAATATCAACAACCTCGTGTAAATCGTCTAGTGTAAAGTCAAGCCCAATGCCCGGATTATCTAATACAAGTTTCTTGTTATAAACAATCAATGCTTGATGCCCATATTCTAAGTTATTAACTGGGTTAGTAGCTGTAAAGATATAATGCTTTCTAGCCTGTAATCTATCGGGTTGCCAGTTAAAGTCAAAGTTAACATTCATATCTAACTTAGCAAATACAGTAAAGAACCAGGGTGTTTCACTAGCTGCGGCTGCTGTTTTATACGCATTAGCACGACCATTAATCCCGTCAACTCTTACAATACGGTTCTTATTATGTTTGGTTATCTGTAATAACTTTTCATAATGTTCGTCTGCTAGTTTTTCTCCATTACTTAAAAATATAATGTCTAGGGGTTTACTTTGTTTTAATGATATATTCTTGTCAATATATGGATAATCATAGACTTCATTATTAATAAAGTCTTTTGCGTGTTTCGGGACTAATATTCTACTTGCACCCTTCTTAGTTACAAGCACAGTAGTTTTACTTTCATCCCATACATTTAATGGCTCGTTATCAACTTCGATTTCTGTATTATCAGAGCTATTAAACACAGCGTATGGGAAGTTAAAACTACAATTGACTAACTCTGCCTGACTATCTAATACAGTAATAACGGGCGCGGGTAATCTATTAACTCTTTGATGGTTATTGTAATTTACTTTGTCAAAGTCTTCCAAACGTTCTAAGCTGTTCATTGTTTCTTTGAGTTTATTAATATCAATTAAAAATGTATCTCCGAACTTCTGCTGATTGCTAGGGAATACATGTAGTTGTTGCTTACTATATGGGTCTGGAATATATGTAAAATCAAAATTACTATAATCACAGATACTAGAACAAACCCATACATAATGTTCTTTCTTAGCTACTAAGGTTTCAAAATAGTCTTTGAACGTTTGTAAATAACTCTTATTATATCTAATGAACGTGACATTAGTTTTAACTCGGGATAAGTCTATAGAATAGTCATTACCGTGGTCTATCACTATAACATCGTATAAGCAGTCTGTGGCTTTAGCACGTTTATCCTTAACGAAATTAAGCACGGGCAAATGCTCAATAACTTTAACATATTTGGTCTGTTCTAAGAAACTTTCTTTGTTGACAATATAAGTGTTTCCCCAGTGACTCCACTGTGTACCAAATACATGAACCATTTTCATTTGCCATGGGCTAGGATAATAGTCAAATTCAAAGTCAGAATAGTCTAATTCACTAGATAATACCCAGAACAAATTAGTCTCACTGCGATTAACACAGCGACCAATAGTATCAACCCAGTTGTTTAAATAACGGGTTTTAATGACATTATCATACTTTGAACTGATATATTCAAAACGTTCTTGCGCTTCACTGTTGCCCTTGTCTACAAAAAACATGGCAATTTTAGTCTTACTTTCAACAACTTTATCTTCGATGTAATTGATATCTCTAAAGCCTTTGTTCCACATCTTCCCGTTGACAAAGTATGTCTGGGTGTTCATATTATATTGACTACCGAAACAGTTAACGTGATATACGTTTCGTTTGTCGGGCACCCACTTAAAGTCAAAGTTACTATAATCGATATCAGGGTTTAATGCCCAGAATATTTCATTATCATGCTCACTAATCAAATCTTCCAATGTTGTCTTAATATAATACTTAGGGAACTCTAGTTCTTCTAGTATAATCTCAAAACGTTCTAAGTGAACAACAGTTCCGTCATTACCGGGAGTTAAGTATCTGGGACCGTCAAGTTCATCTAATATAGTACCGAACTGATAGATATAGGCTGGGCTAGTCGCATCAGGATGCCAAGAGAAATCGAACTCATCAACGTTAACATTAGCAGGAATAGACCAAAATGTCATATCTTTCTTTACCGTAGCAACAACATCACTGACGTATTTTACTTCGGTTGCACCCTCAACATAATATACAGGTCCATGTGTCTTAGCCCACTGTGTGCCGAATTGATAGATATAAGGTAAGTCATGGGGATTAGGAACCCATGAATAATCAAAGTCTTCAACATTAGTGGGACTAACCCAATTACTCATATTCTCTTTTAACGTAGCTTTAATGTCCATGAACTTATAATCAGTCGCACCTTCAACTTTATAATATACAGTGTGCATATCTTCTGCACGATGCCATTGATTCCCGAACACATATATAAAGGGTGGTTCGTCACTATCGGGGTGCCATGAATAGTCAAAGTTCACATTATATAATGTTTCCCAGTGACGATTAACCTCGTTCTTTCTTTGTACAGGTGTTACATCTGAGCGATATATTTTGTCTGTACACCCTGTTGTTGGGCATAACCATGTTCCACTGTCTTTACACCATTGACTAGGGAATACATTGATATAATCTTGTGCCCATACATCTTCATCGGGTAATAAATCAAAGTCAAAGTCCCAGTCAAAATCTGTATAATCACAATATTCATTGATGATCCAAAAGTGTTCACTACGACTTAAACTAATCGCTTCTGTTAAACTATTAACAAATTGTTCTCGAGGATGCACATTTGGCTTGTCCCCGAAATAAAATACATCTCTCATTTTCTTCCCCATTGTATTTTATTCCAAATTCTTTCATGGATAAAATACAATATTGTGTTTGCAATTATTTGTACTACTGCAATAGAACCGGCAATAGTAAAATCACCCAATATAATATATGATATTAAGAACGTAGCGAAACTGCCAGTAAATCTCCAGCTTATAGTCTTAGCTATTGAACGTATGTTAGTCTCACTCAAGACCCATTTCCTTACGAATCTTTGTTGCACTGATACTAGCGATAGATTCGTCAAATGATTCTTGCTCAATAGAATAACCCACATCACGACCATAAGTAATATTAGTGATGTTCGGAACTAATTGAATTTGGAACTGTCCTTGATATAAAGGTTCTAAGTCTCTTTTAATATTATTACATACTTGAAAGAAGTCGAAGGGGTTTGAATTATTCCAACCCTGACAATTACGAACCATAATACACACTTGCCCTGTCTTAGCGATAGCTCGTTCAAATAACGCACGATGACCTTTATGCCATGGTTGCCAGCGACCCAACATTTGTACAGTTTCTTTCTTACCGTCAAATTGAGGACGTCTACGATTATCTGCTATATGGTCACTAATAAACTCTGCCCACTTGTCTGCATTTTGTTCTGTTATTCTAAAATCATAAATCTCGGGCTTTACGAACATCTTATTTGTATCTTCGTATCTTCCTTCATCTATTGTGTCTACCCAGATAGTCCAATCTGCTCTAAAGTTATTACGCATTTCAACTAGAGGGGCAACAAAGTCTACGATACAATAATCAGTATTTGATGTATCTGCTAGTTCACGCATACGATGGCTTTGACGGATACGACCCTCACGACTGAAATCCCAGTCATCATAATGTCTACGGACTTCATCAGCGTTTAGCCAGCCCACAGTCTTTCCGTGGTCTTGTAAATTCTTCTTTAATCGTTCTGCTAAGTATGTTTTGCCTGCTCCGGGCAAGCCCATGATTAATATGCGTTGTGGTTGTTTCATACCGTTTTATCCTCTAAGAACGTAATTAAACTATCTCTTAAATCTTTTGATTGCTTATACATCTTGGTGTTAGGATTTAATAGAGGAATGTTATCGTCATATAGTCTAATAACCTTCTCAATCTCACTCTTTTCCATGTTGTGACAACTCATTGTTTCTGGGTAGTATAGATAGTTAAAGTTGACAGGTTCACTATGATTGAACTTAACATTCTCCATGATTATTTTATATAGCTCAAAAACATCCATGACATTAAATTTACTCACGGTCATGACCACTGAGCAATTACTGTTATTGTCAAACTCTTTGTTAACGATTTCTTCCTGACAGTATTTTAGGTTACTTAATACTTCATCCCACTTAGCTCCCACTCGTAAGTCTTCAAACTTCTTACCATAACTATCAATAGAGAACGCCATCCAGATACCTCTGAACTTCTTCCAGATATCAATTTCACTTCTTGTAGGTCTGAAAGTTCCGTTAGTATTGTACAATAACTGTGTCTGACTAGTGTTAGTTAATTGGTCTAACCATTTAAAATGTGTTTTATTCATTAATGGTTCGCCACCAGCGATATCTATTCTAAAATAGCTATCTGGCGGAGTCATCTTTTCGTACTCTTTGATATCATAACTCCAGGCAATATCTTGCTGATAGATATCATACATCTTTCTGGATAGTTTGCCACTCTTTAGTTGCTCGGTAGCAATGCTAGTAGAACACGCTGGAGTACAAATTGTACACTGTAAATTACACAACCTACCCGTCTTTAATTGTAGGTATTCTAGCTGAACATTTTGTGGGTCTGAACGCATTAATCCTGAAGTAAGCATCCACATATCTTGCTCTCGTTTACTAGCACGACCCTCTTCTTCCGCAAACTTACACTGATGACAGCCCCTTGGCCATTCACCTTTATCCATTTGTTCTCTATACTCATTAAACTCCCCGTGTAGTACTTCACTGATATTCTGTACTTGGGTAATCTTGGTCTTTTTGTCTTCCATTTTAACGAAAAGACAACATGGAGTTAAGTATCCATCAGTGTCAATATGCACTGACTTCCACATTGATGGGCAATATATTTTATTTGTCATAGATTTTTGTACCAATTATACGCTTCTGTGTCGATTATTTTAAGAACTTCTTCAAACTGTCTATTTGTCTTTAAAAACATATCTCTATATTTGGTTTTCTTTTTAACTTCTTTCAATAGATATTCATTCTCAAAGAACTCTTTATTTTGTTCTCTCTCAGTTATATATGACTGTAACACCGACACCGTTCTTTCTTTGCCCCTCAGATTACTTTCTTCAAAACGCTTGATTGCGTGATTAACAACTCTTTCGCATATTTCTTTGGGGAATAGTCTAATATCTAAGAAACCCTGCGCACCGCTAGGATATGATTTAATATCACATAGATACTTGTGATTGTATATGATAGGGTCGTAGGGTTCAAAGAACTCAAACCATCTATCAATATCAAATATAACAGGAGCGGATAATACAGTAGCAACACCCGATTGTTTGTTCTTATTCAATACAGTAAAGAAATCATGCCAATTCTTACTAACTTCATCCCATTTGCCACCGTCTCTAGTGTACTCAAATGTCTCATGTGTGCCGTCAATACTAGCTTGAATACTAGGCTGATGGAACTCTAGTAATTGTGGAATACTCTTACCCTTCCACAAACTCTTGGTCATATTTGTATTATAGTGAACTCTGATATTCTTTACATAATCAGTATATTCAGGATTATCTAATAATTCACACATTTTGTCCACGACTTTCCAGTGAACATGGCTAGATAATGGTTCTCCGCCCGCCCAATAGATATAATTACATTCTTTCTTTAATATAGATTGAATAATATCCTCGGCTTCTTGGTCTTCGTATTCATAATCAATGACGAACCCATCTTCAACGTTCCACATTTCTTTTCTAAGTTTAATATGTGTACTTGAATAATGATATCCACAACTAATACACTGTAAATTACAATGTATTGTTCTATGGTCGAAATAGTTCGGTCCCACTGTCATTGTACCGTCTGGTTGCATGTTACGGGTAATGATATCTAAATCATTCTCGTTGCAACTTGTTTCACGTAACGATTCAATGTTTAGTTTCTCAAACTCATAGCAACGACGGCAATCACTTACGGGTTCACCCTTAAGCATTTTAAGTCTGGTTTCTTTTAGTTTGTCACTGTTCCAGTATTCGTCTAGTGTAGTCTTTTCTAGTTCAGGAATATCTTGTGCGACACAGCATAATTTACGCTCATATCGTGAGCCAATATAACTGTGCGTGAAAGGATAGGGGCAAATTGATTTGTTGTTTTTAGAATCTATACTCATAATTGAAAATGTCTCTCCAGTTTCCCATCTTTCTTGTTTCACTTACAGCGTCTAAGAACTGTAAGCCTTGATTCCATAGTGTATCGTCCGCAGTCTTTGTATCTAAGTAAGACTGCATTGTTGCGGTTAGTATTTGATCCTTGAATTTACTATCAAAATACAAGTCATATAACTGTTCTTTGAACTCGTTACTAGCACAGTTTAACGATAGATAATGGGGAAACACAACAAAGTTTTGATTAATCGTAGTATGTGGTTTAATCTTAGTAATTGGGATAGCCCACTCGTAAAATTCATCTAAAAATGGGGCATTTAACCATTGAATACTATTAGTAATATTCATTGAGGTAACGTTAGGATCATGTGCTAGTTTTAATATATGGTCGTTAGTCTTTTCCCAGTTAGCGGGGTATCTAATGAACTTGTTTCTGTCACCCACGCTATCTACTGAGCATCCTACATTTACGTCTTTAAAGTGTTTCCAATACTCACTGTATGATTCATCGTATGTTGTACAGTTTGTGTTATAGCTTATACTGATATTCTTAGCAACACCCCAGTCGATTAACTTCTCAAGCATCTTCCACTGTATGGGCATAATGAATGGCTCACCACCATTGATATACAAATACTTTAATGTGTCTTTATGCTTTTCTAATTGGTCAACAATACCCTCGTCAAACCATTGAAATAATTCATAGCTACTGTCATTATTAGAAACAAAGGGTAATTTTTCTGCCCATTTCTTATAATCAGCCGCTAACAATGAACTACTGTCTGGGTAGCACATCATACACTTTAAATTACAAAGGTTACTCAAGCGCAAGTCAATGAATTCTAATTTAGGCTCCGTAAAGTGATCCCAACGATTAACTTCCATGTTTCTACGGCTAGAACCACCGTGTTGTTCTATCTTATAACAGCCCTCACACGCTTTGGGTTCTTTGTTCTCTAATAACTCGTTGCGTATCTTAATATAAGTCTTGGAATTGTAAATCTCGTCTATAGTATTACGTCTTAGATTCATCATCATTCCGTTATTATCCCGTGCGAAACCACTGTCGGGTCCGTCCATTTTACTTACACAGCAAATACCCACGTTGCCGTTAGGGTGAATATTCATGTGATTAAAGGGTAGTGGGCAATATTTATCCATAATAACTGTCATCCATTAAGTATGTTAATTCAGGGAATGTATCTATAAAGTCTGTTTTGCGTCTAGTATCTAGTGCTTTAATGTAACTTCTAAAATCGTCATAAACCCGTTCATCTTCTTTCTTACTATTCATATAGTCAATCAACCGTTTCATCTGGTCAACTTCTTCTAAGTAAAATGTTTCTGACGGGTCTTTCTTGCTAGTTAACATATTCTCATCCATGAACTGTTGCCATTCTCTACTGTACTTTTGTTTGTCTTCCTCACTCAATAGTGTAAGCTGGAAACACTCAGGCCAGCGCAAGTATGACAAATGTGTTCTAACTCTGAACTCATGCTTACTGAACTTATATTTAAGTCTCAGGTCCTTGATTAATTGCAAAAAGTTAATTAATGTTGGGGCACTTGTTACATTAATGGTTGTCATAAAGTGCAAGTGAGTATTTTCCGGGGTATTATCTAATACCTTATATACATTATTCAAGAATTCTTCATAATTCATTCCATATCTTGAATATTCTCCCTGCTCACCTGTGTTTTCTAGTGATGTATATACATCAACCATCTTTACATTATTAGAAATTAGATTGATTTCTTCAATCATCTTATCTACAAGTTTGTCCGGGGCGTTTAAGTTAGTATTGATAGCGAACACTAGGTTATCGTTACTATGTTCTTTAATATAGTCAAACACTTTCCAGGTATGCTTGCTCAAAAGCGGTTCCCCGCCCGTGATTCTGAATGTGTGCAGTTTAGGATATAAGTCCGGCCACCACTTCCAAAATGCTTCAATATAAGGATTATGTTCCCTATTAGGAATAGGTAGTTGTCCGGTATCTTTTAGCCACTTAATATCATATAAGTTATAGTTACTCTGTGGGATAGGACCATGTTGTTCTACTTCTTCTTGCCATTTGCTAGAACTTGAAGGACTACAATAGATACACTTAAAGTTGCAAGTTGAATCAAACGCAACTTCCATATATGTAGGGTCAATATCTTTACCCTGACCCGATTTAACTACATCATTTAGATAGGGCAAAGACCATGAATAAGTTGATTTATAGATACGGTCGCTGATATAACTCTTATCTAAGTTCTCAATACGCCAGCAATAGTCACATTCTTTGGTCTGAATGCCGTTTAATAACTCTTCCCTAGCGTGTATCTTAATTACTGTATTATGGATACCCTTTGGGTTATCTTTAATATCGGCTAATGTAATCTTGTGTCGTGAGGGATGGTGACATGAATGTGTTTCCCCGTTGTATAACAAGATAGTAGACTGTAGCCACTTAGCAAGACACATTGTAGGGCTTACACTATTAATTTCTCGTGCTTTTTCATGCAGGAAATTAAAGTACGAATCTACTTTATGCACATCTAAGTTATTGTCTTTATGTTGTTCACTCATTTAATTCTCTTAATTTTAATAAATTGAACCATTCTATAAACAGTTCGGGGAAATAATCTTCCAATACCATATCTCTACGGTCTGAATATTCGTTTAAGAATATAATTAAATCGTTGGCTTTACTGTGATAATCATCATTGTCCTCGTATGCTTTGTCTACTTTCTGTAGGTATGCTACTAAGCGCAACACTTGATTATATTCAGATTCGGTTAGTTCTGTTTTCTTATCTTCTGCAAACTCATTTAATTCTGTAGCCAGTTTGTTTTTAATCTCAGCATCAATCATGTTAACTGACTGGAAGCTTGGGAAGCGCAAGATATTCAAACTCATGCTGAATATGTCTCGTCTGTTATATTGTTTTCTAATATTCAATATATCCAGCATAAAGTCTTTAACTGTCCAGACGCTTAGTGCCGAAATAGTCATCATCACATGAATATTACGGTATTTTGCTTCTGATGCGAATCTTGTTAGATTATGTTTCCATTTATCATAGTTTAATCCATGACGGACAAACTCTGCGTGTTTACCATAACTCTCACAGCTAGTATATAAGTCAAAGTTCCTAAACTGACCTGCGACTTCGATTAGTTTATCTAGCCTATCATCGGTCATGATTAAGTTACTGTTCGTAGCAAAGTCAAAGTTACTACCCTTACACTCATCTAACAATCTCCAGAAGTGTGGGCTACGTGAGGGTTCTCCCCCGGTAACTCGTAACTCTTGTAAGTTATGTTTCAATGAACCATTTAACCACTCAAAGAAAGCAGTAATATATGGATTCTCTACTTCTTTATCTGTATTAAGTGTAAACTCTGCTGAATGCTTATAAGTATGTCCGCCGGGGGTTTTCATTCCCGGGTAAATGCCGTTACTCTTAATATCAGTTGACCAAGTTGAACTAAACTCTGAATTACAGTATGTGCAACTTAAATTACATAAGTTATCAAACGCAATTTCTAGTGTCTTTGGATCTAAATCTTCTTTATAGTTTGACTTCATTAGACTAACAATATCCATAGTTCTATAGATGTGGCTTTTGTATATTCTGTCACTGAATATTGTATCGTCTTTATTATCTTCTACGCGCCAGCAGTAACTACACTCTTCGGGTCTTTGACCCTCAAGCATTAATTTTCTCTGTTCTTTCTTGTAGTCGGTGTTATGAAGCGCCGAACTATTAACTTTAATCGACTCCACAGGAATGTGATGGGCGACTGGGTGATGACAACTTGCTGTTCTACCATTACTTAACCATATAGTTGCGTTGTACCATTTAGCGGCACAAAATGTTGGACTTACCGTGTCGATAAGTTTCTTTGTTTCATTTAATGAGCGCATTACCAGCCCTCGATTTTACGAATCACATCCATTTCCTTTACTAGAGGACCTAGATTATGTTTGTCACTGTTATAATGACGCTTAAAGAACAATGATTGCTCGGGACTCAATGTACAGATAGGTAAGCCTAATTTATATTTTAAATGGTCGCCAATCTCGTCAGCACCATCTTTGGGACTAACATTCTGCTCATGTAGCCAGAGTTTCTCGAAATTATCAAACCATTGAACTTCTTTAGGATCCCACTCAGTAAGCATAGTCATATATGTACCTAGTCTTGCACCGTAAATAGCCCACATGCCGTTCTCTACATCACTACCCACATTGTGCCAGATAGTTAAGTTGTTCATGTTTCTACCGGGAACATCTCCCTTGAAATCTTCTACTGAAGGTTTCTTCCCACCGTTCAAGCACATCTTAACACCTTCGCGGAAGCCTGCTCGCCATGCTTGAAAGGGTGTATAGTTAGGATAAGTTGTACTATAACAATCCCACATTGCCCAGTAAGTATTGTTCTGACTATCTAAGCAGAAGTCTACTGTAGTAGTATCATTGCCATCACTATGCTCATGGGTTTTCATGTTCATAACATAAGTCTTTGTCCATGAACTCATACCACCGTTACCATAGCGTAAGCCGTTGATACTATTGATAGCTTTCCATCTAAACTGTGCTTGTTGATAGATAGGATCTTTGTCTCTAAAGTCAAACTGAAGATTAAAGAAATCTTCGTTCGGCATATTGTCTCCGTCAATTAGAATAAATCGTTCAGTAGAAGAGGCTTCCGCGGCTGCTTTATGAGCAGCATCACTGCCCTTAACGCCGTCGACACGTCTGGCCCAGGGTACCATGTTCTTAATCTTGACCCAAAATTCTTCTTTCTGTGGTTCGTCATAGCTCAAATAGATACAGTCTAAATCTGCTACATCTACAATATCATAACTCATAATGTTTTAGTTCCCAATGTTTAGATGGTCCTGTGTAATCTTCATTTACAATAATAAACACATCTTCACTTGAAGTTCTAGTTCCTGTTGTTGATTCTTCTAACACAGATAAGACTAACCCTGTAATCTTCTCTTGTATCTTACCGTTGATAACTTTAATATCAGGGCGACCCTGTGCGAACACTTCGGGTGATACAACAATAAATTGTCCCTCAAGTTTGTCACAAGTATAACATATTACTGAGCCGTTGTCATCATAATATAGTCTAAATTCGGGTGGAACAAACACTGGAATTTCAAAATCAAGTTCTATTTCATCCATAATGTTTCTCCAAAGTGTTACTAAACTGTTTCACATGGTAATGTAATGGGTACTTTTGTGGGAACCCGTTGATGCGTATTGTTTCGGGTAGTATCTCGGTGATTAACTCTCTAGTCCAATCATCTTGTATCAACCCATTAATATGACGCTTCATGTGTGTCATAGTCATTTCAGTAAATGTAGGTAATGTAGTATTTTCTACGCCCAGCAAGTGACACGCAATAGAGTATACCCAGTCAGTAGTTGCTATCTCGTCAGGATCACATTTTAAGATTTTCTTGTACTGTTCCCAGTTTTGAAAGATATTCCTAACTGTGTTAAAGAAATCTTCAGCAACTGGTGATTTTTTAAAATAAGTCATAGCGTTATATACGTTAGGTAATTTGTTATCGACTATGAACTTTCTGTAGAACATGTTATTTGATACTTCACCCTTAAAGTTTCTAACATTTGAACTCACAACAACATCACGTTCTTGCAAGATATCCCACCAGTATGAGATATCACTAGTGACAACCATATCTGCTTCTAGTTTAATTGTATATTCGTAAGGGCTTGCTTCGTAAACTTGATAGTCGTTAATTAACTTCCACTTACTGTCGGGGGCTAAATCGCCCTCAGGTAGCATATCACTAGTTATGATAGTGACACTCTCATTGGGCATTAGTCTTTTAATACTTTGTTCAAGCTGTTTAGCACAGGATACATAGTCTGTATCTTCTGTGTTCTGAGCCATGATTACAAATCCTCTGTTCATATTAACTCCAAAAAGTTCTTTTTGTTTAACATATGGAAATCCATATCTTTAACAACTAGGTACTCTTTTCTCAATTTGTTTCGTTGCCAGTTATCATACATAACTGTATATTCGGTGTCTGATTCACGATAGATTGTTGTGTTGTTCCCGACATGAACTAGATTCCATGGCAGATAGTTTCTGTTATCTTCTGTGTGCCCGTTAACTATTCTAGTTGCTATCGTCAGTGAAAAGTCGTTTCTGTACATTAGACTATTCAATCTATAGCTATTCATATAATGGTTATAGTTGTCTTGAACCATTTTCATGCATTCAAATACTTGCTTACTATACGTTGATTTTCTAAATCTAATCACAGTAGCCCATAGTGTTCTAATGCTGTAGTTGCTCATTAGTTTCTGTGATGCGTCTGGCACCATAAGTACACTTGTTGAGTTATGGCATACTAAGTCTGAATCAAAATCAAAAGTCTTTAATAGTGTTTGACTGTTGACCATATAATCGGTATCGAGTACGATTGTTTCATCATATGGACTGAACTCATACGCATTGTATCTACCCTTATTGATCCACAGTTCTTTATCTTTAAGATTACTAGTGTCTGCTTGATTCACTATTACTTTATCAAAATTATAGTTATAGCTATCAATGTCAGTGGACTCATCGGTTACAACAGTTACTGGCAAGTCTAAAAACCGATTGATTCGTTTAGCAGTAGCAACTGCCATTTTGAAATAATCGAACTTTCTATTGTTATACGCAAATAAGATTACGCCTTTGCTCATCTCTTGTTCTCAAGTTCTTTGTACTCGTTGTACCATTGTTCCATTACGTTATTGTAAGTGTCTCTTACTTTAACCAACAACTGTTGTCTGTTTACTTTGACTGGGTTTCCAAATGAGTCAACCAAAATCATTTCTTCTAATACTGTGCTGTCTAGAAAAACAATTAGTTCGGGTGTGACTTTCCACAAGCCACCTTGCTCTGCTACCGAGAGCTTTGATTGATATTTGTCTGAGAGATATGCTTTGGCTGAATTATGACTGAATCTAGCTTTGGCTTCTTTAATAAGGTTTTCGGTATCCATAAACACTCCTGAGAGTATTTAATGAGATACCGAACTGCCCAATTAAAATTAAGCGATGCTAGATACTGAGCCTGCTACGGTTGGGGTTCCCCAAGTATTAGATAGATACGTAGTTGATGGTGGACATACAGTTAGAGTAACTTGTGTACCAGCAGCCACTGTATCTACTGTTGTATGTAGACCTGAGTTTTGTGTACTAACTTCATCGACTGTAACAGTAAAAGTCAAAATGTTACCGTTATCGCCCTTAGACAACTGAGTTCCGTTTGTTTTTGCATCAATTTGAATGAATGTACCTAAGTACTTAGTTACTGATGATGCAGGATCTGCTAGTTGCTTGAATATTGTTTGTGCGTTTGTAGTTAAACCATAGTAACCTAAGTTAGTACCAGTAGATGCAGGAGTTCCTGCGCCACCAATCTTAGAAACGCCGTTGTATGTTACCCCTGCAACTGTGATTGCACCTGAACTAGGAGCACTAAGCGTGATAGTTCCCATAGCAGTACACAATGCGTTTAACAATTGGTTTACACCTGCAGTAGTTGTTGCATGACTAGCAGTAAATTTAATCTGTCCACCTGCGTTAAAGAAATAACGTGCTTGGTCAGCAGTACCAAATGTAACAGTAAACGTGTATGTAATCTTATCTAACCAAGTACCTGCTGTTGAAACTGAAGTAGCAGAAGTAGTACCTTGTGCAGCCGCATTGTTTCTAGCGTTATAGATAGTTGTTAAGTTTGTAGGTAATGCTGAAAGATATGCAATCTTTTGCCCTGTCTGTGGGGCAGTCAATGCAGTTACAGCTACACCTTGATGACTAGCAATATTAGTCACACCGTTAATCAAAGAAGCCCAGTTAGATGCCGCAACTTTAGTTTGTGAAGAAACGTTTGCAAGTGCAGTTTGACCATAACCAGCTGTACTAGTTCCACTAGCCCATACAGTATTATACGTGTTTGCGTCTGTGCCTGTTCCCAATAAACTGTTATAGTCACCGCTTACAATTTTTTGTCTTGATGCGTAAGTCATTTTATATCCTTACTTCGTAATTGCAACGATTGCTAAAACTGTTCCCAATTCTTCAGTTGTTTTATGTTCTAATGCACGACCGATAACGTTAAACGCTGTAGCCTCGCCCTTCTTAGCTGCACGGGCTTTGCCCTTACCAGCGGAGACTAGACGCTGTCCTTTACGAACTGCCCCTACGACTTTAACTTGAACTCTACCTGAAACAGCGATTGCTGGATGAGTTTTATCTGAACCTGCTTTACCGTTCATAGTGAAAGCTGCCGTATTAGAAACGACACCGAAAACTTCTTCAGATAATTCGTCTACTACCGCAGTAACTTCTTTTTCGCCGCCAATTTCTAGTACAGTACCTGCATCATAGTGGTCGTCTGCTTCAAAACGTTCTGCTAAGTCAGCATAAGTTGCTTCAATTCTAGCACCTGTACCCAATGTCCAGATACCTGTAATTTCACCACCACCTGCGATAAAGTTAGTAGTTAGTTTGTTTACTTGAAGGTTAGCAGATGCTCCTCTTAATGAGTAATATGCTGATGGCAAGAAATCTGCTACGTTTGCGTTCGTGTATGTTCCTGATGGATTAAACGCTGCGCCGTTTGCGTACATGTAGTTGTCGCACTTGATACCGTTAACGCTTGAACCAGCAAACGCAATGTTACCACTCACAACAGAGAAAGCATTTCCACCAGTAGTGTTATTACCGACAACACTCCATGTACCAGTGATTGTCCCTGCAGTAGTAGCAGAACCAGTAGTAATAGTAGTTGTTGTAATTGAAGGGATATCAGCTTGTGTGATATTACCTGTAACTGCTGTTAAAGTTTCAGAAACAGTAGCTAAACGAACAGTGATTGTATCACCTGTAATGTCTCCGTCTACTACTAAATCTCCACCAATACTAACATCACCTGTAGTTGTAATATTACCTAATGTAGTATCTCCTGATGCGTTAGTTGCAGCTAGTGTTACCCAAGTTGCAGGGTTAGTTACACCGTCTGTTGGACAAACGTTTAGTGTGTTTGAACTAGTGTTATACCACAACTGACCGCGCAAAGCGTTGGTTGGGGGTGTTCCACTAGCGTAGTTTTCAAGTTGACGTACAAAGTTAGTGTTTAAAGTCTGACCGTAACCTGCATAGTTTCTACCGGGTAAGCCCAAGGAAGTGCTGGTTGTATTAATTGTACCATCTTGGATGGTTGTTAATGTAGTCCCATCGCTTCTTATAATTGTATATGCCATTTAGATGCTCCGCAAATTTGTGTTCTAGTATTTATCTTAAACTGTTACCAAGTTAGTTAGCGACTGAATTCTGATTGTGTAATCAATCTGAATCTGACGGTTCAAACTCTTTTGTACAGGGTGAAAAATAACATGGGTAAGTAGTTTTGACTGCTCAAAACCACGTGAATCTACCCCGTAGTCAGCAATTAATCCGATTTCGTCAAACATAAACTGAGAATCTGCTTGTGTTCCGTTATCGAATGCTGATTGTCCATCAGGTTCACCGTAATCTAGTAAACATTGAACAATAATATCAGTATAGACTTTACCAGCAGTGTGACTAGGAACCATCTTGTTACGTGATGGATCACCGTTTAAAACGTTTGTATCGTCTACAATCTTTGCATAGGTTTGATTGTACAAACCAGCGTTTTGACCAGTAGTATTAGGGGGCAAATATGTGATGATACCAGTATCGTCAATACTTGAGCCGCCGTTACCGAAAGCCATTTTAAAAATAGACCCAAATCCACGTGAACTTAGTGTGTCAGCAATAGCTACAGAAATGTTCTCGTAGTGGATTGCGTTGTGACCATCATAGAAAACCTCATAAGTTTCTGGATTCGGATCGTAGACTTTTAAGAAGCCTTCGATAGTAATTGGTATTGATGCGTGTGCCATTAATTGTCGCCCCGTGTTTGTACTAAAATTTCTTTGGTGTTAGGATCGTGGATTTTAAGAAAAGAACTGAAGTAGAATCCCGACTGTTCATCGGGAATCGTATCCTCGGTTTCTTCTTTTTGCAAATCTTCGGATTTATCATTCATATGTTATTTATCTCTTAATAAGACCCAGTTCTCAGGAATCTCGCTGCCGGAGCAGAGCTAATCTGTATCGGATCTCCCATCGGAGTAATATCTGTACTGCTCATAATGTTGTTATAGTAGATAGGATCTAGCTTAGTTACATCATTGAACCCGTGTACATATGATTCAGTATTATGAACCTTCTTAATACCAGTTCCCTTGATACCTCTAGTTAGACCAGAAACAGTGTTTGTAACAAAGTCTACTGTTCTAAAGTGAATCTGTTCACCGTTGATTTCAACAATATGTCCAATTTGGATAGTTATAACCAAGTTGTCACCTTCAGAGACACCTGAATTAAAGATTACAGTAGGTCTACTGTTAACGTTCTTAACAACATACTGATCCTTGCCCAAAATTGACAATGTGTTAACGTTTTGAACGACTACACCGGACATATCTTCAATTCTATATGACAACTGTGCTACGATACCTGCGTCTGTGGTAACTGCTGAAACATTTTCAACTACGTTATTAACTAGTTTTCTAGCATCATTAACGTGGATAGAATCTTCGTATAGATACAACGGTTGAGTTAACCAAACATTATCCTGAACTCTATAAATCGCACCGTTACCCTTCTTGTCAACACTAATATGATAGATTAACTGTCCAGGTGTCGCATTTGAAACCATAGAAGTAATAATGACATTATCACCTAGTGCGATAGGAGCCATGATACTCAACTTGTTATCTTCGTTGAATCGTAGATTTTCTGGATTTACACGCTCACCGTTTACAGTAACCCAAGTTCTAGAACCGGTATTATATGTAAAGTCACTAGTGATTTGAATAGTATCTTCGTCTTTCCATGCATAACCACTAGGGATAAACTTACCCAAACCACTACCGCTTGTCGGTGGGAAGAATACTAGATCCTGACCTTGCAACGTAACTTGTTCGTACAACTCAAAAGATTTAGCCGTCTTAACTTTTACATAGTGTGTAGTATTGTTTAACTCTAACATTCCCTTTAAACCGTCAATACGAACTAAATCACCGTCAACAAACGTATGATTATCTTTCGTTGTAATTGTGATAGTTGGATATCTTTCACCTGAAACAACAATTGAAGTAGTATTATCAACAAATGCAAACTCGTTTGTAACAAACGTGTCTAACTCAGTAGTTACCAACTGTTGACGTTTAGTATCATGGTATGTTGTTACGCTAACAATATCACCTGATACCAATGTGTCAACAATTGTGATAGTACTCAATTCAGTATCAAACGAATATTGCGTAGAGTTCAAACGTTTTCCGTTTAACTCAACGATAGCATCATCTGTATTTGAACCACCAATATAATTTACTAATGTAAATGTGTTTGTATCTACATAATCAAATACTTCAGTTTCTAGTAAGCTGTATCCAAACTTAGTAATGTTGTATTCTGGTATCAATGTAGAACTCAAAATAATGAACGTGATGTAATCTACTGAGGTGTCGTATAAGCTACTGAAAGTAACTCTAGTTCCTTCAGGGATAAATTCAACATCATAATCACTGCTCGACAACTTAACACCGTTACAGAATACCACTGGGTCAAACGTAACATCGCTTGCACTAAACAGACTGAAGTTTTGAACAAACTTATAGTTTGGCAATGTGAACTGACTAGTTCCAGTATCTGAATTTACACCCAATGGGGTGTTAATAGAGTTAGTTCTTATAACTTCTCTACCGTTACCAAAGTCATACACTTCGACAAATACTGTTTCAGTAGATGCTACTGCGGTATTCATTGTGATAGTTTTGCTTACCCAATCGATTGAATAAGTGTATGGGTTTTGTGTTGACGTTGTAACATCTTGGTATATTCTAGTAGACAAACCTGTGATTTTATCTTCAACGAACACTGCAAGTTGAACAGGGTTATCTAAAATACCATCAAAACTAAACTTATTGTTAAAGTCTGGAGTAACTCTCTTTGCTTGCATACCAAATCCAGTGTATCCATAAACAATATCATTTTGTGTATCGATTAAGGTGTTAGTATCCCAGAAAGATCCTGGTTTAGTAATAACCTTCATACTCAATGTATCATTCACAATACCTGCAACTAGTTCTTCAGGACCATAACCTGAAACGAAGTCGTCACCCTTAATTGTATAGTTAGGAACTTTGCTTGTGATGAAAGAAACATCTTGCCAAGTAACACCAGCATCATTACTACGAATAATTACACCGTAATCACCTGCCGCAACAAAATATTCACCGTCAAACGTGATTGACTTCAAGTTCTTTGTAGTACCTGATGTTTGCGGATAGAACTCAACTCCATCTTCTGAAGTCAATACTGTTCCGTTATCACCGATTAGTACGAATGTACCATTTGTATAGATACTTCCTCGAATAGTAGAAGAAACTACTCCGTTGACATTTGATTCAATCCAACTTACACCGTTGTTAGAACGATATACCTTAGAGTTAGAACCACTTACAACTATCAACGACTCCGATGAAGTCACTGTATGTAGTTCTTCATTAGTGAAGATAGGGTCAACTAAGTTCCATTCAGAACCGTCTACTGACAACAATACTCTACCAACTTGATTGATTACAGGAGCAGCACTGTCAGCTCCGCTTATGACTTTAAAACCGTATCCTACAGCAACAAGTCCGGCATAATTGTAAGATTCTACTACAGTTACGGCTTTTAATGTGTTAGGTAATTTGCTACCTATCATATACACTTCAGACCAAATCAATCCGTTAGAACTCTTAATTACGTAACCGTTGTCACCAACTGCATAGTAATCACCGTATAGTTTAGTAACAGCACTCATAGGATATCTAGGTGCTTGAATACCTGTACTATCAAATCCTGACTCACCGAAGATGATAACATCATATGGAGTATAAGCGCCAAGTGTTTCCCAGTTCTGAATGTCAAAACTAATTAACACAGGTGCTGATGAAATGTTAGCAGTTACAATGTAGCTAGGATTATCTGTAGTAATGATACCAGACAAGCCTAATACTTTGTTAGATACTTTATAAGTATTCCAAGTCTTTCCGTCTTCACTTACTAAAACAACAGAATGGTCTGCGGCATCAGCAGTAGCAATGTAATTGTTACCATCATACACAATTGATGTGATATTGATATCTCTTGGGTAGAATGGTGTATCCTGCAATACCATGTCTAATGGTAGCACTTCGTCATTTGCAAAAACGTTACCTTTGTAGACATTGTATGGATAAGTGATACCTTGAACTACTTGGAGAATATTTCCTGGCATATCACTTGTTGGGTTATAGTAACCAAGAACTCGGTCGATTGCATTCAATGAACGGTCACTTGGATCGACTTCAGCCCACTTAGCATAATCAAAAATCAAATCACTGTTACTTCTGATACAGCGATACACTTTACCCTGATAAGATACTGTAGCCTGAATTACATACTTGTAGCCAGCACTAGTTGAGAATGGTTCTGGTAAGAAGATGTAGTCACCAGCGCCGAACGAGAAGCCTTCATATAATACAGGAATTCTGAATGACGGGTCGTTGTAAACTTTAATTTGGTCTGACGCAACTGGGTTAGCGTAGTACATCTTAAATTCGCCGACAGCAATACCTTCAACATCATAGATACTGATACCATTTTGAATAGTTACAAAGCGTACTTTCAACACAAAGTCATTAAGACCGTCTTTTCCGCCCAATAAACTACCTCTAACTCTAATTTCTGAGTTATCTGAATAAATTGTACCTGAGTTTTCCATAACAATATAGTAAGCGTTAGTGATACCTGTTGGATCAAAACGCGGTCTATAAATCTTAAACTTAGCACCGTTGTTTGCAGTGTCATCATACTGGTAAGCAGGGAATGTCTTATAGAAATACATTCTCAAGCCTTTGATTTGTCCTGGTTCTAGACCATTACTATGGCTATAATCAACTGTTGCAACAACTGTTCCTTGGTCATTGTTGATATTTGTAATATCAAGCATAGCGCCTTGCCAGCTGGCTGCTGTGATACTAGCTTGTTCATCATACATCCTAGTAGTTGAACTAGCATCGTTACCTAGCGAGTTAAACGGACTAGGCCAGTACATACCTGGTTCCCACTTTTCAATGTTGGAACCGTAGCTAGTTCTATCGTATCGTAATACAGATTTGATTTGTCTAGCACGAGTATTTTTAGTTACAGGGCTTGCCTTTGCTGCAATTTCTAATGCATATGTCATTTCGTCTGCAAACGGAACATTTCTAGTAACAACTAGCTCTTGCTTAGTATACAACTCAACTGGATGGTCACCCTGAATCGTATGAGCATACGAACTGTGTAGGGAAATCAAACGAGTGTTTTCATCTATTTCTGCGAGAACTTTTACATAATAGAATGTGTTGTCTTTTAGACCAGTAACTTGTTCCTCAACTTGTGAAGCATGTGTTAAGTGAACAAAACGAATTAAGTCTCCAGTAACAAACTTGTTAGTGTTAATAACAATTGTATTCTGATTAAAGTCAATGTTATAGTCATTAAACTGAACAGACAGTGAAGGACCAACAAAGATTTCAGGAATCGTTACATACCCTTCACCTGGATCATTAACTGTGATGCCGATAACTTTATCACCAGACATGATAGGAGTCAACACTGCTTCTTTTGTTGGGGCAGGATACTTAGTAGTATCAACTATTGCTTTAACTGATGGAGGGTCAATATAACCTCTTCCAGTATCAACTACAACTACACCTGGTAAGTCCATGTAAATTTTAGATGATGGATAGTGTTCTACTACATCAGTATCTTCTGCTCCTCTACTCAATCCTTGCAATATACCCTTGACTCTATCTACATGAGAGTATCCAATCAATTCACCGTTGATTTTAACGACACCTGCAACTGGCAAACCGTAAGCATTATCAACATAAATTTCAGTATCAGTAACAGTCACAAACTTAGAAACTAACGCAACTTCTGCGTTTGGTGTACCTTTCATTTGTAGACCAATGTTATTGTACCAATTTACATATTCTTGTGTAGCCCAGATTGGGTCTCCCACTGCAAACTCTGTTGCATTTGGTGGGTTGAAAACTAACTGAGGAGAAACAAATTTGTACAAACTTGTGTTATACAACGCAGGCAAATCAAAGTCAGTTACTCCGCTATTATAAGTCTCTAACCCACTATAGCGCATAAAGAAGTCTTTGATAACTACGTGGTATGGTTTACTCTCTTGTAAGTAACCATACAACATCTCGTCATCATCACGCTGGAACTTAGGATAAGTTTCTAAATTGCGCACTGTATTGCCTACGTCAATGAATGAAGTCTTGTTCAACCATGTTAGGTAGTTATGTGATTCAATGTTCTCACTTTGAATATAGTCAAACATTAGAATCAAACCTTCGTTTCTGTACTTGAACAATTCACCCACGAATAGTTGTTCATTGATTGCACGAATGATATATCTAGTTTCCATTGAAGGATAGTTATCATACGCATCAGTATCGAAGAAACTAGTTCCTAGACCAAAACCACTAGTACTATAATTCCACAACATTGAACTAAATTCAATTGTTCCCTTTTCCAACCCAACACGAACCCAAGAACCATTATTGTAGATATATGTTTCTCTTCTACCGCTAGAGTTGGTATTAACACCAACTAACATTCCTTCAAATGCTTCTATGGTTTGTAGTTCATAATATCTATCAACGTCCGTTAATGTTTTTGTGCTATCACTGTATCCAGTAGCCCACCAGTTAACATAATTCCAGTACAGAGTAGTGTCATACGTTGAACCTGAGGTATGTAAGAAAGATGCCTCTTTGAATTCATATACTGGGTACTGTGCTAGTATACTATTGATATATGTAAGATAGTTTTTCAACGCCTTCAATCTATCAACAAACATACTTTGGTTTGGCTTGTTACTTACACCAATTCTCATAAGTGATGGTAGATTTGGATTAGGAACCATTGAACCCATTGTATCTAGACCAGCAAAACTATCAATAAACTTCAAATACAAACCTGTAGGATCACTATAGTTGTTTAGTGCTGTAGGGAACCCAGGCAAGAAGTCATCAGGTGATCCGTCACGAATCATTTGATAAGCCGCGTGTGATGGATTATCAACACCTGTGTTACTGTATCCTATGTACAAGTTTGTGTTTTCTGTAATTACATCATTCGAATTATATAAACCAACAATACTAGATGAGTAGAACGCAGTAAACGAAATGCCAGTAGCTTGTGGATCTCTGATGTAAGATTCTAAAATCGAATCAGATAACGTTTTTCCGCTGTTAGTGAACACTTTATTTGTTCCACGAACCCAGTAGTAATATTTGGTAACTATTGAACCAGTTGAGTCAACATTAGACGATGCAGTATAATGTTCAATATCATAAGGAGTACCAGTTCCAGCATAGAACGGTGGAGTAACATCACTTTCTATCCAAGTGTAAACTGTTACTGTACTTCCAGGGAATACTTTACCCCAGTACTTACTGTTATATGCGACACTACTTTGATGGTAGTTAACAAAACGTGTGTCAGTTGGATCAAACCATAACTGACCAACTTGATCCTCACCCCAAGCAATGTTTCCGTATCCGTTAGTGTTGTATCCTGCAGGATCGGTATAAGAAACATAGTCTATGTTGTGTCTCACTACACCCAATAGCTTACCTTGAATTGGATCTATGTAGTCCAATGGTGCAATCATAGTGTTAGTCACGTTGTCAAATATTTGAGCTTTTTGTACTTTAGAAATATCAACAACATCATTACTTGTTCCACTGATATTCCAGTTTTGCAAGTTAACATCGTTTTCAAACACAAGAACTCTTCCACCAACTTCGGCTGGTTTAAAGTCAGGTGTACCTACAATAACTTTGTTGTGTCTGAAAAATAGTGACTTACCATACATTGGTTTTTGTCCTAAATCAGATACAGTATCAGAAAGAGGTTGAGCATATACATAATTACCAGAGTTGAACAACGATTCATTGTAACCAGGTAAGTAATCATACATATACACTGCGCCAGCTCTATCAGTAAAGTCTACAAACTGAGTGAAGTTGTTATCAAAAGCTGTATCGTTGTGGTTATTTGCATCATCAGTAAAATCAAACTGAGTGCCTAAGAATCTTGTTCCTGTAGGTGCACTTACAACAAACGAATTATATTCGTTGAATTTGATGCTATAACCATACTGAGAGCCTTTCTCAGTGTGCGGGCTAGATAATATTTGTGTTTTAGTATATTCACTGATACCTAAATAATATAACACGTTACCATCAAAAACAGTTAAAGTAAGTTTATTGTTGATTGGACCCAAGTCTGGATTTCTCAATCTAACAATCAGTTTACCGTCATCGGTATCATCAGTAGCTTCTGCTACGATATTATCAAGTGCCACTAAGTTAATTGCATCCGCAACTGCTTTAGCGTTACCTGCAGGGATAGAAACTCTAAAATGATTGATTAGAATATCTGCAGGTTCTGCTAATGTTACTGGAAGAATACCAGTGATGACACCGTACTTCTTACCTTCGTTGATGAAACGATAAACGTGACCTTCAACACCATTCTCATCAATGAAGTAAGGGGCTCCCACAACTAAATCTGCGCCGCTGATATTACAATCTAAGCCTTGTGAGAACATTGCATTGTTACTAACTTGACTTGGATTATCATATGCACTAATTACTTGTTTCTCTACCATGTTTACGGAATCAACAGTAATTCTATCTCCAGCAAAAACGTCGGGTCCAATTAAAATCACGGTCGCACCTGCGATGAACACGTCTGGATATACCCAAACAGGAGCAGCTCTAGTTCCGGCTAGTACAGTATCATAGCGTACACCATTTATAGATACAACTGTTCCACTAGATGTTATCCAAGGTACAACTACGATAGTATTGGTCATTGCAGGGCTATCAACTTGAACCTCAAATGTCTCTGATAACCTTTCAAACACATAACCCATACCAGTGTCACGTTGTAACTGACTGAAATCGTAGCTAGGTGCTCCTACAAAAACCATATCACCGTTGTACGTAGTTGCCATAGATAATGAGAAACCATCAGTCACATCATTACCCGCAGTAAATGAACCAACGAAAGAATAGTTGATTGACGATGTTAATATTTGAGCTCCTGCTGGAATTTCAACTGTTAATGGATCATACAAGTAGAATGTTGTAGTGTTAGTGTTACTAAAATACTTTGCAGTTACTACCATGCTAATGATTGATGAATCAATAGTAGAGAATGTAATTTCTTCACCTGATGGCAAGTCTGTTACTCTATTCCCAGTAACCACTAGTGTTGTAGCACCAACAGTTGCAGTTTCTTTCAATAAGATACCTGTTGTATCAATGAAGGGAACTACATTCTTTTGGAACACAGTTGCACCACTGTAAGTATCTGCGCTTGCATATAGGTAGTTTGTGTCCCCGGACATTGTCATATGTTGACCTATACCACCACCAGAGATCCAAATGTACTGCTGATACACTGCACGTTTTACTTTTTGTGTATTAACAAGTTTATAAATCCAAATAAAACTGTTAGTTCCAAAGTTATCAGGTTGTGACACTACTAACATATCACCTTGAACTATTACGCAAGTTCCGTAAGTAGCAGGAGATGTTCTACCAAATAAAGGTTGTAATATTTCTTGTGTAGAGTAAATGTCTAGCATTGGTTCATAAGTCATTCTATGAACTTTTCTAGTTCCTTTGTCTGCAAAGAAATAACCTAGCAACGGACTATACGCAACACTGTTACCGAAGGTATTAATATCACCATACGTGTCTACTACGTTAGAAGTGTAATTGTTTACCTTATCGTAAACTGCCCAATTACCGTCAGCACCGTAATCTACCCAAGCCTTGTTTCTTACAAATTCATTATCAATCAATGGAAGATAACTTATGTCGCTTGGGGTTAATAGACGATGTGATTGCAGTCTGATAGCCAATGCAAAACCAGAAATAGTTGTTACTGAGCTATCCAACGTTAAGTTGACAACCACTGATGTTAGACTAGAGACAGAAACAATGTCATAGAAACCATCGATAGTACTGTTAAAATGCACAATAGCAATCAACGAATCTTCTGTTAAATTGTGATGATTATCAAATATGAATGTTGCAGTACCGTTTAGGTTGTTGTTTACACTGATTAAGTGAACTGGATTATTGTTATTTGTTATTGATGTAGGAGAGAATACATCCCAATCATTGTTGTGATTTGCAATCCAAACATAATCATTTTTGTACAGGTCATTTACCGCAGTACTGTTAAGACCTGCAAAATTAAAAGCAGAATAGGTAATATCGTCAAAGTTTACATATCCAGCAGAACGGAATACTTCAGTATCTTTGCTGAAATCACTTAATTTTGAAAAGATGTTAGTTGAAGTTAAACTCTTATTGTAATTTGTAAGAGAAGTTAAAGATACGTATTGATGTACCCCTTCAGTTTCTGCACCGGTTGTGATTCCAATGATGTGGGGATTACTACTTAGGGTTTCCTTATTGATAGCTAACTCTATGAAGTTTTGATTAGCAAGACCGCCGTACTCACTACTCTTAATCGCCCAGTTATCGTAAACTGAATAGTTTACTTTACCTTGTGGCAATTCAGCGTTATTCAAAACGTTAATGCTGTTCTTTGTTCCCTTAGATTTAATGATATCTTTATAAACATTAAATTGAGAAATGTCAGTCAAGTTGGCTTGTGCTAAGTAATCTCTTGGGCGATATCCAACCAATGAGAAACTCAACATGTCTGCATCGCTACCTAAGTTACTTCTAGCTCCGTCATAGTACAATGTACTTTCAAATGCACGAGTGCTTGCATTAGGTAACATACCTTTAGAAATCAATTCGTATTCAGTTTTGATCCAATCTTGTTTAGAGAAATCAATATCAGGTTGGATCATTGAGTTAGCAACCCAATAGTTATTCTTGTAATGAACAATCATACCTTTTGGATACTTTTGATTCTCTTTCCACTCATTGATGTTCTCTTGGTTTAAGATGAAACCCTGTGTGTCAAATGAACCATTCCAGTCAGAAGTTTTCATACCTCTTACGTAGAAACGTTGTTGGCGCAAGCCGGTGACATCATTATAGATAGTATCATTGAAGATAGTCTTGTTATCGAAGATAGCAATATGTTCAATGTTACTCAAGTTTGCAGTGAAATATGCGATAGTTTGTTTTTCGTTAACCGCAGTAATTCTGAATTCTGTGCCATTACGATAGATAGCTAAATCTTTAGTTTGTATAGGATTTAAGTCTTGATCCAACACATAGTTTTGACCTTGTAATGTCAATGATTGTACTATGCTAAACGGTCTATCGATTGCCAAATGTTTAGCCGCAGGGTTTATACTAATAATACTATTAGTTTCCCATCCTGAAGTCATCCAGTACATTAACTCATTGACCATTTGTCTCCAAGTTACCTGCACACTGTTTTCAACTGTATCAAAAATCATACCGCATGATTCTAAGTATCTGCCATAGTCAATTAAGAACTGACAGATACCTTGATAAGATTGAAACTCAGTGCCGTAAGGAATCAAAAGAATATTTTCAGTTGAATCTTTATAC
>JACCEB010196553.1_pt1 | contig 32937 bp, 34 predicted proteins | sample 7454761 | NCBI WGS metagenome assembly JACCEB01 (sample SAMN15323454, study PRJNA562643) | freshwater metagenome | isolation source: river surface water | place: USA:Blue River Watershed | collected 2017-08-18
CAAATAATAATTTTTATTTATTATATAAACGTTTTTTAAGTATTTACAAAATTATTATTGAATCAAAAATAAAAAAAATTAATATTAATGAGTTTTTTAGAAAAAATATAATTAATGACTTTTATTTTTATGAACTTGAACATTTTTTAATCTAATTATATTATAAAGATTATTCTTTTTATCATCATGAAAAATTATAGATTATTAAAAATAACTTACACAAATGATAAATTAAATAAAAAAAATAAATTTAAAGAACAATTAGATTTATATAAAAATGAACTTAAAGAAAAAAATGTAAAAGTTAAATTTATAAAAAATATAAAACGTTCTGATTTTTTTGAGATAAAATTATATGGTTATGATAATACAATTAAATATATAACTAATAAAATAAATAGTATTCCATTTATTATTAATTTAATTAATGAAATGCCGATGGAAAAATTAAAATTAAAATCAATAAATCTTTATTCTAATGCACATCCTGAATCAACTATTAAAGGATTAGGATTTAAAAATATTCAAAAAGTTAAAGACTCATTAAAACTTATAGAAAATAAAAGTTTAAAATATCAACAACAAGCATTAACATCTTTATATTATCGTGCTAAATATCATCCACATCAAACTACTAATATAAAAAAAGCTATTACATTATTAAATAAAGAATTAAAAATAATTAAAAAGAAAATATTAAAAAATAAAAATAAAATTCAACTTAAAGAAAATAAAAAACAAAAAGGAGGAAAAAGTATTAATCTTCCATATTTAGATTTAAAAACAGTTAATAAATTTGAAAAATTAGCTGATTATTATGATGTTTCTAGAAAAGCAAGAGGATTAGAAAAACCAACAACTAGTGATGAAGGATTTTTAGTAGTTTTTAGAAAAATAAAAAATCCAAAAAAATTAAAAGAAATACCATGTAGAAAAGATAAACCAGATGGTGTAAATTGGGAAAGAAAAAGAGAAATAGAAGTATCAGGAAAATTAGGTCAAAGTAAAAAAATGAAAATACCACTTTTTCATAAAGATGGTCCATTAAAAGGATTACCAACAGTTATACATATTAATATGATAATGTGGGCTTTTACACCAGAACCTAATAAATTAACAGAATCATTGAAAATACTTGAAAAAATAAAATTAAATAAAAAATAATAAAATTTAATTTATTGATTATATTTTTAAAATTTAAAATTAATAATATTTTAATAAAATATTATTATTAATTAAAGATAGATATATAAATGAGTAACTGTTATTATCAAAATTATCGTTATTTAAACAAAAAAAGATTAACTCATGAACAATTTGACTTTTTAGTTGAAAATTATTATAATCAATATTATGCTACTGAAGCTCTTACACAACGTCGTCGTCAAATGAGAAATTTACAAAATAATAATTTATCTATTCGTCAAGCAAATAAAAATCCTTTTATTAAATTTGATAAAAAAACTGATACACAAACTTTCTTCTTTTATATGAATACATACAATTATAAATATATAGTTTATAAACCTGAAATAGATGGAAGACGTCGTGTTCAATCCTTTGTTTATATTAATACTCAAAATGTATGGTGTTATAAAGGAGATTTTTATTTAAATCCAGGTCAAACATTAGCTGAATATGTACAATTATGTTATCAAGAAACAGCTTATCCTAAAAATAGTTTTGGTTATTTTAATCGTGTTACTTCAGCTATTCCTCCTAACAGAAATTAAACTAGATTAAAATTTTTTAATATTATATAATTAGATCTATCTAATTATTAAAAAATAAAAATAATTAATTTATTTTAAAGCTAAATCAACTTCATCTTCTAAAGTCTTTGCATTTTTTTTCTCTAAAAATTCTTGTCTTAATCTTTTTAATTGTCTTTTTAATTTTTGATTTGGTATTGGTACTCTTTGTATAATTACTTTACCAAAACGGTCTTTTGCTAAAACTTGTTTAAATTGAGGATTATAAGTATTAGGTGTTTTACCACAGTTACACATTTTTTTTCTATGGTTACAATATAAAGATTTTTTATAAAATAAAACTAATTTATAAAAAATAACTTAAAAATACAAAATTATTTAAACTAAAATATTTTCTTTAAATAAAAAAAATTAAAATTTATTTATTTTCTTAATTTCATACCTTTTCCTACATTTCTTACATTTCTTCTTTTATTTCTACGAATTTTTCTTACACCCATACCACCTGTTCTTACTTGAGCAGTAGTTTGTCCAATTAAACCTGGAGTAGGATTAAAAGTAAAATTATCATTATTAGTATTTGTTAATTTATTTTCTTCATTTAATTTTTTTTTATTAGCTAATTGAGTTTTTCTTTTTTGAATAAGAGCTAAAGTTAATTTTTGTTGTTTTTTATTTTTACGAACAGTTAATTTACCGCAACCACACATTTTATAATAGTTACAAATATTTATTTTTTTCTTTCTATTTTTTAATTTATTATCTTTTATTAGATAGATAATAATAAATTTAAAATGAATGGTTATAATATTTATTTACAATCACCTCAATTAGCTTATCAAGCTAATCAGCGAAAACAATTATTAAAAATTATAGAAATACAAAATAAACAAAAAAATAAAATAGCTTTAAAAAAATATACTCCTCAATATTTTAGAACAGCATATAATCGTATATTTATATCTACTCAAAGTAGCGGTGCACCTTATTAATTTATTATCTTTATTAAATTATTTTTTATAACATTAATCAAATATTTAAATATATAATTTTAAATATTTTATTTAAAAATAGTATTTATATTAAGAAAATTTTAATTTATTTCTATTTTAAAGATAAAATTTTAATATCATTTAATATTATAAGAAAATAAAAATGATGAAATATGTTATTTTAGCTTTACTCTTCTTCGTATTATCACCTGGTGTACTTCTCACTTTACCTCCTATTGGTAAGAAATGGTATATGACTGGTCAAACCTCAACTACTGCTGCTATAGTTCATGCTATAGTATTTGCAGTTGTATTATATGCTTTAAGTTATTTTGGAGTATTTGAAGGTTTTGAATCAGAAATGGGTTCTCCTTTTGTATTTAATGCTCGTAACAATGATGGTTCAATGAGTTCAACAATGGGTGGTATGGAAACTGTTAAACCTCGTAAACAAGATAGTGATATGGAAGAAGTAGCTGCTGGTTTACAAAACTTTCAACGTCAAGGTCTTGAAAACCAAGTTGATTTTGGTATGAATAGTGGTATGACAAGTGAAATGCAAAAATTAGGTGAAGGATATGATGCTAGAAAATAATTGTAAAATATGATAAATAAATTTAAAAATTTTTAAGTAAAAATAAATTATAAATTATTTAAATAATCAATAATTTCTTTGTTATCATAATATTCTGAAATTTGAATAAGAATATTATTATTAAATTTTAAATCAATATTTTTATACAATTTATTATATTCAACCAACATTTTAAATATATCAAAATAACCAAATTTACAACATATAATAAATGATTCATAATTGGCATCTTCTACATTAACTCTTCCATCTTCTAATAATAATTTAACTATTGACATATTATTCTTTTTACAACTTATTCTCAAACAATAACTATCAGAATAATTCGGTTCTATATTTTCAAATGTTAATAAATATCTAACAACATGAATATGTTCTCTTTCACAAGCTATATTTAATATATTTCTATTATTATTAATTTGAAAACCAATATTTTCAATAAGATATTTTATTAAAATTAAATTACCTGATGATATAGCAGCAGATAAATAATTACGATTATCTTGAATAGGATTAGTTATAAAATTATTATTTAATATATATTCAACTATTTTAAAAGAACCATTTTCACATGCATAAAATAAACCAGTTCTATAGTGTTGTAAATCAAACACTAATTTTAATTCTTCAATTAAATATTTTAAATAACTAAATTTTTTATAAATACAACAAATATATAAAACCATATGATCAATATTATTTAATACATCTTTATTTTTTATCAAATAATTAAATAAAAAATAATTATCAAGTCTAATAGTTAAATGAAGAGGTTGATTATCAGGTATAGATAAATTAAGATTATATTTTTCAACTAAATATTCAATTTTTTCAAATTGATTATTATAAATAAGTTCAAAATATAAATTATATAATAAAGTACCATTTAACTCTTTATTATAATCTTTTTCTAATAAAATAAAAATAATGTTTAAAACATTTTTATTTTGTTTATCCATCCATTCTTCAAATATTATTTTATTATTTTTATGAATCAGTTTTTTATATAATTTATCAATATATTCTATCCTAAAATCTAAATCTTTCCAATCTATATATTTATTAGTAGCTAATATCCAATTGGGAAAATCTTCTAAAGTTAAAAATGAAGATATATATGTTTTTAATACATCATCACTTATTTTTTTTAATATATCCAATTTTTTCATATTTTATTTACATTTATGAATTTATTTTTTTTTTCCTAAAAATAAAAATATTAATAAAAAAATTTTATTAAACAACATATTTTTTCAAAAAATTATACATTTCTTGAGGTGAATTTATATTGTTTCCTAAATAATAATAACATACTATATTACCTTGTTTTGTATTCCAACAGTTCCAAGCTTCTCTTAATTTCATTAAATAATTTCCTAATGAAAACATTAAATATCCAAAATTTGATTTAGTTTGTAAACCATTTCTTTGTTGTTGATAAATATATCTTAAAAGAAAATATTGATCTCTAGAACTCATTATATAAGGTTTTCCATTAATAGCTTGATACTGTGTTATCCATGGTGGTTTAGCACATCTTGCATTTTTTCCTTTAATAACATCTTGATAATTTACAGCTAAAGTTTGATAAAAAAATGCACTTAAACGATTAACTAATGATACATCATTTTTAAATACATTAATAAGTTCATTTTGTCTTCTTTCAATAACAATCTTGGCTATTTTAGCAGGTATAATAAATAAATCAATTTTTTCAATAACACCTGGGAGTAAAGGATTTAAATTTGGAGGATCAACAAGACTCATAATTAAATATATATTTCTAATTATGATATATAAAAAAAATAAAAAAATGTAAAATTAATTTAACTAATAAATCCATTTTCTTAAATAATCTCTAAGTTGTTGATTGTTTTTTACATTTATTCCTAAATTATAATAACAACAAGCATCTTGTTTTTGATTTAAAGTTCTTTGAGCAGTTCTTAATTGAGTTAAATAATTACCTAATGAAAAAATTAAAAATTGAAAATTAGATTGTGTTTGCATATTTTGCGTATTATTAATAGTCACCCATTGCCATAATTGATATTGATATTCAAAACTTAATATTAAAGATTTTCCATTCTCTTCTTCATATTTTGTTTTCCAAGGTATAGTGAAAGCACATCCAGTTTTACTTTGACCTATAAAATTAGAATTTACTTTTAATGTTTGATAATAAAAAGATATTAATTGTCTACATAATAATTGATTTCTTTTTAATATATTAATTAATCCATAATAATTTCTATTTAATACTTGATTAAATACTATTGCTGGTATTACTTCTAAATCTATTTTTTTTGCTAAATTTGCATCTAATTCATAAACTACCATTTCTTTATATTCTATTTCTATATTATTTATAGATCTTTTTTAATTATTTATTATTTATTTTATTTAATTAATTGTACTTAAAAAAAATAAAATAATCTTATAATATTTTAAAAATGGAAAACAATGAAAATTTAGAAAATATTATAAATACAGATAATAAAAAACAATATGTATATATAATACATTCAAATTTTGAGAGAACATATTGTGGAGTCACTGATAATTTAGAAAGACGAATAAAACAACATAATGGTATTATTGCAGGAGGAGCAAAATCAACAAGAGGTAAAGAATGGGATTATTATTGTATAATAGAAGGATTTCGAGATAGAAAAGAGGCATTACAATTTGAATGGAAAATGCATCATCCAGATGGTAAAAGAAGAAAAAATGCAAAATATAATGGTATAGAAGGAAGATTATTGAGTGTAAAAGATGTATTTGAAAAGCATTTTGAGAAAAAAGAGAATTTAGAAAATAATTATAAAATAAATCTTATAGATGAATATATATTTTATTTTGATGATTTTAAAAAAGATAATATAATAATAACTAAATTATTAACGTAAAAATAAAAATAAATAAAAAATGAATAATAATTAAGTAAATTAAATTTACTTAAAAATGTTTTAATATTAGATAGTTAGGAAAATGGAATCAAACGAATCTTTTTATAGTATTAAAAGTTCAAATCAAAATGTTTGTGGTGAATTACCATTTGACTGGGTATTTGGAGAATATAATGATGTTCCTAAAATAGAAGAAAATACAAAAAATATAACTAATAAACAAAATAATAAAAATAATTTTGTTTACGTAAATAATTTAGTAGTAAATCCAAGTAAAAAGATAGTTGATTCCTCACCTAAATGGAAAAAAATTATAGAAAAAAATAGTTTAGAAAAAGATAGTAAAGATAAAAAAAATAGTTATCCAAAATCTGATACATCAAAAGAAAAAACTTGTTCTAAAAAAGAACAAAATAAATTAGCGGAAATCAATGAACCATTTGATTTTCCTTAAACGTAAATTAACAATAATTTATGTTTTTAATAATTTTTTTATAAAAAAATGAATATTTAAAAATAATAATTTTTTAAATTTTATAATTAATTAACTAATAAAAATGGAAGAAAATACACAGATTGATAATTTTGATAATGATAATTATTTAAAAAATGATGAAAATACTAATACACAAACATATGATAATTTAAATAAAGATAATGATTTAAATAAAGAAAATGATTTTAATAATTTAAATTTTTTAGATGAATTAGATAATTTAAATAATTTATTAAATGAAAATAATAATGATAGTGAATCCTCAGAAAATACAAATTTATCAATATCTTCTGAAGAAATAATAAATACTCAAACTCAACCTATTTTTGATAATAATGAAAATCAAAATAATAATAAAAGAAAAAGAAGAAATTTATGTCCAGGATGTGAACCTGATTTTCAACCTAATCAATTAGCCCATATTGGACCAAATGGATGTTTAGGTGAATATTAATTTTTTAATTTTAATATTTTATAAAAATAATTTTTATATAAAAGGTAATGAAAAAAATAATATTTTAATTTAATTATAAATTAACGGCAATATCTTGTATAATATTATCATTTTTTTTGTTGTTTTGTTCAATAAATTCCATTATTAAATTTTTAATTCTTTCCCATTCTGATGGAGTATTTTCAAAATCTTCATCAACATCAATAATAAGTATATTTTGTTCTAAACTTTGTTCAGATAACCATTCTTCATGATATTTATTAACACTTTCCAAATATTCAATTGGTACACATTTTTCTTCATTTCTTTCTCTTTTTAACATTCGTTGATAAGATGTTTTTGGATTAGCTCTAATATAAATAAAACCATTAGGACGATTTTCAACTTCAAAACTACCTTTAGATATCCATTCAAACCATTGTTCATACATTTTCCATTCTAAATCATTTAATTTACCATTTTCATGTAAAAATCGTGCAAATACATTTTTATAACTAAATATTGATCTTTCTACAAATCTTATCGATTTATCTTGTTTTTTTAAAATATCTTGAAAACGAGTTAATAATCCATATAATTGGAATGAAAATCCCCATCTATTTTGGTCGTCATAATAACATTGAAGTAAATTTTTATTATCTTTATCATTTTTAATACTTTTCCATTCATCAACTGGTTCATATATAACATCAGCTTCACCTTTATAATAAATTTCCAACATTCTACATAATGTTGATTTACCACTACCAATATTACCTTCAATTACATACCAATTTTTGGTATTATTTACGTTATTTGTAAAATTAAAATTATTCATTTTTTTGAGTTTATATAAATAAATTGGATGTTATTTTACTTAAAAATACGAATTTAAAAAACTTTAAATCGTATAATTCATTTTTTGTTTCATTTAACTAAATTTTTAAACAAAAATTCTTTATATAATTTAATATATTTATTTACGTTTAAATAAAAAAAAAATTGAAATATTTTTTTTAACTTAATTATTATTAATAATTTTTTTCTATAAAAAGACATAAATGTCTACATCAATTTCTTCGAGAAGTTCAAGTCTTAATTTTGATAGATTTGACGATGAAGCATTAAAATCACATTATAGTGGTTTATATAAAACATTATTATTAGAATTTGAATTTAAAAAAAGAGATATTTATTTTTTCTTTGATGACAATCCTAAACGTTTTTATTATCATATTTATCCTGTTACACGGATTTTTAGATCATTATTTGTAAATTTTCAGAGAGAAAGTTTATCAATGAATATTAATTTCTTAACATTGTGTTTGTTATTTTCGAATGATATTTGTTATCTCAAAGACATACCATTTCAAACTAACGAACATATTGAATGTTTAAATATATTTATGGAAGTTTTAATAGTAGAAGGAATGAAATTTAATAATGGATTTGATTTATTTAATATTAATATATATAAGTTTTTAAATGATTTTTTTAGAGACATTGAAACTATAAGATTTAATAAAACACTAATCTTCGATCAATCTCCTTTAAAACTTTTTTTTGTTAAAAAACAGTTCTCAAAAGATTCTATTCAACTTCCTATTTTGATTCCTAGACTTGCATCGAGATTACAATCTTTACCATTGACTATTAAAAATGATAAACCAGATAATATTGATAGAACAAATATGTTAAATTCACCAGTTAATAGCTCAGTAAAAAAAAATGTTTCTTCCACTCCTAAAGAGAAAATCTTAAATGGTATAGAAAATGAAATGAAAAAAATTGATGAATATGTTTTGAATAGTTTACATTCTAATTTACAAGTTGCTGGAATAGGCCCAGGCGCAGGGGCAGGAGCAGGGGCAGGAGCAGGGGCAGGGGCAGGGGCAGGGGCAGCCTCTGCATCAGAAGTAATTATTACAAGTATGGAAAGCTCTGCAAGAGAAGTACCTCAACAGAAAGCAATTGACCCTCGTTTGCCAATTAAGAGTAATTTAGAAGCTCAAAAAAGTGATAATAGTTCAAGTCCTCTAGAAGCGTTAAGACAAAAATTATTAGCAAGAAAAAATGAAAAGTCTGAAATTAAGACTATAATATCTACTGAAAGTCAAACTATAAGTAATGAAACTTTAAAAATTCCTGCAAAAATATTTGATATTGAACAGATTGAAAAGAGAATAAGTGAACTTGAAGCTATTTATGCTTCTAATCAATTGATTATTAACCAACTTATTTCTGAAAAACTTAATTAATTATTAAATAAAATTAATTAATTTTATAAAAAAAAATGAAAAAAATTAACTTTAAATATTTTTATATTTATTTAAATTAAAAAAAAAAGAATACATTATTCAAAAATGGAAGGTTCACATAGCGAATCAGTAAGTTTAAAGAGACGTGGAGATGAATTAGAAGGAAATGAACCTAAAAAAATGAATCTAGAAAGAACTTCAGATTTGGAAAAAGCTATTGATGGATTAAATAAGATTAGAGAATTGGAACAAAAGATTCAAAAACAGGAAAAATTAATTCAACATTTACGTTCAAGTATTTAATTAAATAAATACAAACGCAAATAATAAATATATTAATATTATAATAATACTTTTATAGACTAATAATGATGTAAAATGAAAAAAAAAATGATTAATTCAAAATTTTGATTTAATTCGTTTTAAAAGAATATAAAGAAAAAAGAATAATATATAAAGAAAATAAAAAAATGTCAGAATTTCAATCAAATATTCAATTTGAACCAGTACTTACACAGAAAGAAGCATCAAATCATCATTGGTTTGTTGTTGAGGGAAATATTGGAAGTGGTAAATCCACTTTATGTAGAATGTTAAAAAATGAAATGAAAGATGAAGCAGAAGTTATTTTTGAACCAGTTGATAAATGGCGGTCAACAATTGATGATAAAACTGGAATGAATATTTTAGCTAATTTTTATGTTGATCAACCTCGTTGGTCTTATACTTTTCAAAGTTATACATTTCTAACTCGTATGGAAGATGTTATGACAAAACAAGAGAAACCGATTAGATTTATTGAACGTTCCATTTATACTGATAAATGGGTATTTGCTCGTTCATTATATGAAACAGGTAAAATGAATTCACTTGAATGGAATATGTATAACCGTTGGTTTGCATGGCTTTCAGAAGAATGTTTTCAAAAAGTAAATCGTCCTAGTGGATTTATTTATATTAGAGCAAATCCTGAAACATCTTATCAAAGAATGTTAAAACGCGAACGATCTGAAGAAAAATGTGTTCCTCTTGAATATCTTAAAGTTGTATCAGATTATCATAATGATTGGTTATGTAATAGTGAACAAGAAGATGTTCTTGTAATTGATGTTGATGCAGATTTTGAAAGTAATCCAGAAGAATGGAAAAGAGTAAAAACACTTATTGATGAATTTGTAGAAAGTAAAACAAATCAAAAAAAATCAAATGAAGAAATATCATCATGTACTTATTAAATAATTAAATTAAAAATAATTAATTAAATACATTAAAAATAAATTTTAAATTAAAAAATTATATAAATTTAAAATATTTAAAAAAACTTTTATAATAATATATAATAAACTAAATAAACTAAATAAATTAAAACATGTCACTAAATATAAGTAAACAATTCAAAACAGATATAATATTAAATCCTGAATTTGAATCATTTTTAATAAATTATCAAAAAAATAAAAATAATTCAAATTTATATCATTTACCTAAAACAACTGATAATAAAATAGAATTATCTTTATTTACTCAATATTTAATTGATTTAGGTTTAATTGAATTACCTACTAATTATTTTTATTATAAAACATCAAATTGATAAATTATTATTTTTAAATTTATAGGAATATAAATCATATAATTTTCTATATGATTTACTAATAACATCAGGAGCTGATTTTTTTAACCTTTTTTTAAAATTATTTTTAATGAAAAATTTAATAGATTTTTCATTATTTCTTTCAATTTTTACCCATATTTCTTTATTCATTTCATTTCTATTAATAACTTCTTTTAATAATTCTTTAGCTATTCCTTTACCTTGTAAATTTTCATCTAAACATATTAACATTAAATATATAATATTACTATACTCTATATAAGAACATATAGCATCTAATTTTTTAATAAATAATTTTGAATTTGGTTCCAATTTTCTCCAAATAAGTAAATGATGAAAATTTAAATCGTCACGATAAAAATGATTAGCTTCAAATTTTTCATTTGGTAAAATTTTAGCAGTTAATTCAATAATAGGTATAATAAATTGTTTAATTTCATTGTTTTTTAAATATTCTATTTTATAATCCATATTTATTTATCAAATTTATTAATAATTATATATTATATAAAAATTTTTTAAATTCTTTTTTTTATATACAATAATATAAAGAATTATATTTAGTATGAATAATGTAAATAATTATCAAAAATTAGATGATAATCTTATTTTAAATAATTTAATTGATTTTTTGTATTTTAAAGATAACATTGAATTAAGTAAAACAAATAAAAATAATAGATTATTATTTAAAAAAGTACTTAAAAAAAATAAAATTAAAAAAATAATCATTGGAAGTATTTTTCGTCCTAAATTATGGAGTGAATTTGAACATGTACTAAATAGTTTAGAACCTCCTGAAAATTTAATGATTCCTCCTGATATGATAGAAATATTAGATTATTCAATAACTAAGAATACTATTAAATATAGATATATTCCAGTTGGTAGATATAAACATATATTTTATCCTATTTTAAATGAAAAAATAAAATTATTATCAATTCATATACAATATCCTCAAATAATTTCTCCAATTGTAGAAAATATTGATATATTTTATAATAAATGGGAAAAAATAAAAGATAATTCACATATTGTATATTCAGTAAATTATATTCATCCTTTATTAAAATATTCATTATTTAAAACTGTCAATATATTAGCTTTTTCATTTATGTTTTTTTTATGTTATTTTATATTTGTATTTTTTTTTATTTTAATGAAAAATAATTTTATGGTTAAAGATTCTGAATTGATAAATATTAATTTAGAGATTAATGATAAAAATATGTATTATGATTATAATGATATAGGTTTTGTTCCTATATTTAATTTAAAACAAAAATTTATTTTACTAGATTCAGAATTTATAATAAATACTTTTTCTTATCAAGAAAACGATAATTTAAATATGTGTTATAATAATTTTACGTTAAATTATTAAATAAAACGTAAAAAAATTATAAAAAATGAATAATTAAATATTAATTAAATTAATATTTAATAATAAAATAAAAATTTAATAATAAAAAAATTAAAATGATGAATACGTTTTCCCAGAATAAATTCCAGGAAACCTATTATCACTCTACAACTCATTCAGAGTCGCCAGAAGTCATAAATTTTGAAGAAAATATTAAAAATTTTGATATTATTGTGTATCATGAATATTGTTCAGATGGTATAACATCAGCTTGGATAGTTAAAAATAATGAAAACAATAATAACTCATTTTTAATTCCTTGTAAAGCAGGAACAAATCCAAGATTTAATTTAAATGAAATTATTAAAAAAAATATTATTTTTGTTGATATTTGTCCATCAGTTGAATATTTATTAACTTTATGTAATATTGCTAATAATGTTGTTATACTTGACCATCATATCAGTGCATATAGAAATATTGAGGAAATTGAAAATAAACCACATAATCTATTTACAGTTTTTGATATGAACAGAAGTGGATGTATGATAACATGGGATTATTTTCATGATAACTCAGTAAGACCATGGTATGTAAATTATGTTGGAGATAGAGATTTATGGAAATGGGAATTACCTGATTCAAAAGATATAAATACTGCATTATTTGAAGATAAACATATTAGTTTTAATGGATTATCTAATTTAGCAATTTTAACTTATGAAGATGAAAATTCAATAATTAATTCTATTAAAGAAAGAGGAATTCAAATTAATAAATTTAGAAATCAGATTATTGAAAAAGAAACAAAGAAAGCTATTCATTGTACTTTTATTTTTGATGAAACATTATATAATATATGGTTATATAATGGACCAGAAGACTTAAGAAGTGATATTGGTAATGCATTAATGCAAATAAATTTTAAAAATGGTTTAAAACCTGATTTTGCTGTTAATTGGAGATATGATGTAAAAACTCATGAATTCTGGTTATCAATGAGAGGAGAAGAATGGTCTCCTGATTTATCAATTATATGTAAAAAATATAATGGTGGAGGTCATCCTAAAGCTTCAGGATGTTCAATGTCAGGAAATATTGAATTGCGTTCAGTTTTTGTTCCGATGAATAATTAATTAAATAAATAATTTATAAAATAAAATAAATATAAATAATAGGATATCAAAATAAAAAGATGAAAATATTAGATTTAGAGAGTCTAGATATAAAATTAGAAAAAAATGATGTATTAGAAAATATAAAAAAAATAAATAAAAAATATGGTGATAATTTTTACATAAAATATAAAAAAATAAAACTTCCCGTCTTTTTATATAAAGAAGACTTAGAAAATAAAACACGAAATATATTTATATTAAAATATGCAACTAAAAATCCACCTAATTTATATCCTTTTTTAATTCAATTTAATTATTTTAAAGAAAATACAAATAACGTCCATATATCAAATATAAATAAAATTAGTAAAAATGAATATCCTGATGAAAAACCATTATCAGGATCTGATGTAGTTGAATTTGTTTTAACTTTATTAAAAAAATTATATGTTGAAAAAGCTTATTTATCAGATGGTGCATCAATTGAATGTGATGGGAAAGAAATTGATTTATCAAATTTTAAATTATTAGAAAAAAGAAGAACATTTTATATGAAATTTGGATTTAAACCTGAACTATCTCAATATCTTAAAATCACTTTCACAAATATAGATAGTTTTACAAAAATATTAAATAAAAATATAGAAATTATTAAAAAAATTAAAATAGAAGATGTACGAAAATACTGTGAAAATATAATAAATTTAATATTTAAAATTTATAAAAATAAAGATTTTGAAAATGTTGAATTATATATTAGTAAACCAACAAAATATAATAGATATATTCTTATGAAAGAAAAATCGACTAAAATGAATAAATTAACTGAAAAATTAAATGAAATGATTCAAATATTAGATATTTTACCTAAAAATGGTTTATTATGGACATGGCTAAAAAAAAGTTTTTATAAAGACTGTAAAAATTATTCACTTTTTATGGATATATTAGTTCATTCAAAATATAATGTTATTGAATATAAAAAAAAAATTTATAAAAATCCATATAAAGAACCATTTGAATTATTATCAACTTATGTTAGAAATAAATTTGTTATAGATTTAACAAAGTATAATAATTAATAATTATTTTCCTCTATTAAATTATTATCACTAAATAAAATATTAATTAATCTATTAATCTTTGTTTGAATTTTAAATCTATTATTATCTCTTAATTTAATAATTTTATGATAATATGATTTTTTTGAATTCATATCATAAGGGTCATTTATGATAATATTATTATTTGAATTAAAACCATATACATAAAAAGAATTTAAATCAGGATTATGATAAATATTAATATTTTGATTATTTAAATTAATTGAAATTAAATTTATTATATCACTTTTTCGAAACTGTCTTCGAAGAGACTCATCTGATGAAAAATGCAAATTGTTTTTTGTTTCCATTTTAAATATATTTTAATTTTTTTTCTTTAAGTAGTATTTTTTTTACTAAATAAAAATATAAAATAAATTTATTGAAAATATTAAAATTTATTTATTATCTTTTAATATAAGTTGTTATAAAAAATAATAAATAAAAAATAAAATAAAAAATATTTTAAAAGAATAGAATATTAATTCTTTTTAAAATGGGACCTAAAATTAAAAGAGGTGTTATTTATTCAAAAAGTAATCAAGAATGTTGTCCAGTTATTATAAAATGTAATAATAAAGGAAAAAAAGGAGATAAAGGTAGACGGGGTGAAACTGGTCCAACAGGTACAACTGGTCCAACAGGTGCTACAGGTACAACTGGTCCAAGAGGTTTTGATGGAACAGCATCAAATACTGGTGCAACAGGTCCAACCGGACCATCTTTAAATATTTTAGGTTCTTATACAGGTAGTGTTTTAATAAATAATCCAGATGGTTCAAATAATTTGTATTATAATAACATTATAAGTATAGATAATAGTATATATGGAGAACAAATAAATATTTCTGGATCAATTATACCAACTTCAAATAATTTATATACATTAGGATCAACAGGTTTAAGATGGAAAGATATTTTTTTAGGACCAGGAACTTTATATATTGATGGACCAACAGGAGCAACTACAGTAGCAACAATTTCTTCAGATTTGGATGGTATTGTTTATACAAGAGAAGGTTTTGCAACTCCATTCATAAATATAGGTCCTGCAATTCAAACAGATAAAGCAGTTGGAGGTTGGAATATATCCTCTCTTGGAACAGCAGGTACTTCATCATTTGATTTAGTTGCACAAGAAAATACTTCTCTTGGTTTAACTGGACCAATTTACTCTCTTATTCATCCAACAGGATTAACAGGAAATACAGGTTGTACAGGTCCAACTGGTTTTACAGGACCAACCGGAATAACTGGACCAACTGGTTATACTGGTAATACTGGTCAAACCGGAACAACTGGACCAACTGGTTATACTGGTCCTACAGGTTTTACTGGTCCTACAGGTTTTACAGGTTTTACTGGTCCAACTGGTTTTACAGGACCAACTGGTTTTACAGGACCAACTGGAACTACAGGTTTTACTGGTCCAACTGGTACAACAGGAGCAACTGGTACAACTGGTCCAACTGGAGCATCACAACCTAATTTTTATGTAAATTATAGTTTAACAGGTTTAATATCAAATACAGGTGCTTCTTCTCCAACAGGAACAATTTTTAACATTCCATCTTCAACATCAAGTGTAGATTATTATAATGTTTATCAAATAGACACAACAAATGCACCTTTAACTGTAAAATTACCTTTAATATCTAGTTTAGATAATAGTCAAAAAAGAATACATTATATAGTAGATGGAGCAGGTGAACTTTCAAATAATAATTTGATAATAACTCCTACTGCACCAAATACTATAGGAGGTCAATCTTCAGCAACAATAGTTGTTGATTATTCATCTGTTCAAATTATGTCAAATACATCTGATAAATGGTTAATTATTTAGACTTTTATATATTTTTATTTTTTAATTTAAATAATAAATTATTTAAAAATTACTATATAAAAAAAATGTTTTTAATTTATATTTTATATTTTATATAAATTTTTGTAAATAAAAACTAATAAATTTCTTGCCATGATAATAAACCATAAACATCAGATGCACTAACACTACCAATTTTATAACAAGTTAAAACAAGAATATCAGCAACATTAGAAGCATTTGAAGTTAATTGTAAAATTTGTGTTGAAAATACATCAGCAAGAGCATTATAAGAATTTGTTCCTCTTCCGAAAAAATAATTTTGATCAATAATAAGAGAATTTGATATTTGAAAAGATCCTGAATAAGTTGTTGCATATTGACAAACACTATAATCAGAATCAACATCTACCCAGTTCGGATTTCCTCCTGTAGTAGGTGAATCTCCAGCTAAATATAATCTTAAACGATACCACATAAAATCATTAGAAGAAGAAGATATTGTTGTTATAGAAGAAGGAATAATATTTTGATGATAATAATTTGAACTACCTCCTCTTAAAAACAATATAGGAATTTCAGAATTTGAAACAGAAATAGCAGTTGTCCCATTTGATATTGAAAAAGGTCTTCCTAAAGGTGTATATCCACCTTCACTTATAACAGTAGAACAAATTTGTGTAAAAGTATTAGCAGGAGTGACAGTACCAGAATTGTTATGAATTGAATAACAAATTGGTAAATTAATAGAATTTGTATAGGGTTCTGTTAAAAAATTAATATTTGTAAATTGGTGACAATATTGTATTCTTCCATATGCATAAAAACCGAATCGAATCCTACCAACACCTAACCATTCCATATCAATAACAAATAATTGAGTATTCGTAAAATCTAAATTTAATCCTGATGGTCCAGATCCATCCATTTTGTCTATATTCCAAGCTGATTGAGGTTCTGTTCTTAATGAATTATTTTTTATATTAACTGAATAATTTCCTCCACTATGTTCAAAATATAAACCATTTTTAACTGTCAAATTTGATGACAAAGGAGTTGTATTATCAAAATATCCAATTCTTGTTGTATAATTATTATCACCTGGATATAATACTCCACTTGCCATAAATAATAAAGATTTACCTGGTTGATAAACACAATAATTTCTGCTTTGACTTATATAATATCCCTGTCCTGATGCATTTACAACTAATTTTGAATTACCATAAGTTCCAGTATAATTTGATGATGCACTTGTTATTTGTAAATTATTACTTAAAAAATTAATATCTCCTGTACTTTGACCAGGAAACCTAATATCCAATAAAGTAGTAGGCATTGATACTCTTAATTTTCCAAAAGCATCCAAGGTGTTTTCAATATTATTATCAAACACAGTTATAGAGGTATTTTGAGTTAAAGAAGTATCTAAATCTGTACTTAATCTTGAAGTTAATGTAAAAGTTCCAGCTGAAGAATTTGAATAAATAACTCTATAATATTTTTTTATAATAGTATAGTTTTTTGTAAATATATTAGTAGCAAAATATGTATCAGTATATGGTGTTATCCATGTAGAATTATTATCTGAAAATTGGACTTGAATACCACCAGCATCAGAATTTGATGTACTTTGTAAAGTCAAAATAATTGTATTAAATCCAGTAGTCACAGTAGAAGAACCAGTATAGGTTGTTGATACTGAGGAAGAAATACTATTATTATTATCAGTTTGTGTTAAAACCTGAGGTGTAAACGTCATTTTTCTATTTTATATTATTATTTTATTTATATTTTATCTTAATATAAATTATCTTAAAAGAATTTATTTTATTTTTATTTTAATTAAATATACTTCTTATATTCTTCCTCAAACATCTTCATTAACTTCTTTGATTCTTCATGATAACGTTCTTGACTCTTCCAACTTTTCCACGGGATTAATGTTTCTTCATCTAAATCACGAATTTTTAATGGTACTTCAAGATTGTCTAGTGTTGAAAGTTTTGTTGTTGGTGCTTGGTCAATGTCACCATCATAGATTGAACGCATTAAAGTAAGTGAAATTTGCATGTCGACTCTTTTTCCTCCTAATGATTCAGGACCACCGTGCCATCCAGTATTAAGTAAATAAACTTTTAAATTATTCTCTTCAATCTCTTTTTTAAGAAGTTCTGCATATACTTTTGGAGGATGTACCATAAATGCTGCTCCAAAACATGCAGAAAATGTTGGTACTGGTTCTTTAATTCCTCGTTCTGTTCCTGCTAATTTAGATGTATAACCCATCAAAAAGTATTTAATTGCTTGTTCTTTAGTTAAAATCGATACTCTTGGAAGAATTGAATAAGCATCACATGTTAAAAATACAATCTTCTTTACATTACCATATACACCACCTTCAATTCTTCCAGGTACATTATCCATTGGATATGATACTCTTGAATTTTCAGTTTTACTAATATTATAATAATCAGGTTCATTATTGTTTACCCAAATATTTTCCAAAAGTGCATTACCCTGAATAGCATTATAAATAACTGGTTCATTTTCTTTACTTAATTTTGCACATTTTGCATAATTTCCATTTTCAAGATTTACTACCTTTTTATCGTAATATATATGTTCATCATCACCAATAATTTTTACACCATCCATAGTTGAAAAGCTAGTCTTACCAGTACCACTAAGACCACTTAAAAGCACCGACTCTCCTTGCGAATTTACTGAAGCTCCACAATGCAAGGAAATTTTCTTTTCAAGAGGCATCCAATAATTGTATAAAGTAAAAATTAATTTCTTATTTTCCCCAGTATAAGACGTACCACCAATTAAACCTTTTTTATTTTCAAGATTTATTGCTACAAAATTTTCTGAATTCATTTTTTGTTCTTTCCAATTTTTATTTTTTAATCCTGATGCATTAATAACTGTAAAATCAGGTTCTTTTGTATCTTTTGTTATCAAATCTTTAGGTAAAGAATAAAACATATTTTTTACAAAATGATGTTGAAAAGCATAATGTGTTATAAATCTAACTTTACGACGTGTTTGTTCATCACCATATGCTGCATAACCGTCATAAATATAAATTTTTTCTAGATTTTTATAATATTCTTTAACTTGTTCATTTAAATTGTCAAATACATCTTTACACATTGCTTGATTAACTTTACCCCAATCAATAAATTTATCACTTGGTTGTTGTTTTACAAAATATTTATCTTTAGGAGATCTTCCTGTAAATTCACCAGTGTCTACTGTAAAAACGCCATTATTAAGAACTTGTCCTTCATTATTCTCAATCTCATGTTTTCTAATTTCATCATACGAAAGATTATAAAAAACCTTCGCTTTATTATTTACAATTCCATTTTTAAAAAGAATGCCATGTAAATAATCAGTGGAGATAGAAAAACTACGTCCAAAAACACCAGTTCTGGGTTTAACAATTGTTCTAATACAATTCGACAACATTTTTTAATTTTATATTTTTATAAATGAAGACTTTTTTTAAGTCCATTTATAAAGATAAATTTATTTTATTAATTCAACTTTAAGTTAATAAAATAAATGTGCTTAAATATTTTTTATTTTATATTTAAAGAAAATAAAGAATCAAAATTTTATAAAATGACTCGTATTTTAGTTTTTTATCATGTTTATTGTAATGATATAACAATTAATATTGTAAGACAACAAATAAATAAAATTATAAATAGTGGTTTATATCAATTATGTGATAATATTTATATTTTTTTAGCTGGCGAACCAAATCATATTCATGAAAATATTAATTTTATTTTAACAAAAGGAGATAAATTTATTATAGCTGATATCGGATATGGAGATGTATCTTATGAAAGATTCACTTTATTAAAAATAAGAAAATATATTCAACCTCAGGACAAATTTTTATATATTCATTCTAAAGGAGTCACTCGTTCTAATAACTTTTTAAAAATAAATGATTGGCGCAATTTAATGGAGTATTTTTTAATAACTAAACATAAAAATTGTTTAATTGAATTATCAAGATATTCTGCTGTTGGTGTTAATTTTAAAATAAAACCTAGACCTCATTTTTCAGGTAACTTTTGGTGGTGTCGGGGTGAACATTTTTTAAAACTTCCACCTAAAATAGGTTCTGCTTATTGTGCACCAGAATTTTATTTAATGAGAATTCCTTGTCATTATTTAAATGTTTTTTCATCAAATTGTAAACATTATAAACAACGCTATCCCCCTCAATTATATGTTAGAAATGAAGGCCATCATTAATTAAATAATTTATATTTTATTTTATTTTAACTTAAAAAAAAATGAATAATTTATATTATATTCTTTTTAATAAAGTTTAATATTTAAAATTAAAATAAAGTTTAATATTTAAAATTAAAATAAAGTTTAATATTTAAAATTAAAATGATTTGGAGCGTATCTTTAATCTTTTATTATCCTAATTTAGGATATCTTGTTGGTCAAGAATTACGTAAAAAAGAAAAAGATTTTATTTTTCAACCAGTTGGTGGAAAAGTTGAAGTTTTTGATAAAGACCCACTTGATACAGGTGTACGGGAATTTATTGAAGAAACAACACTTTTAATGCATTCATTCTTTGGAGATATTGCTAATGAAAATTTTGAAAAATGGACAAAAGATAATCCAATCACTTTAAATACTAAATATCCAAGAGCTACAACATGGATTCAAAAAGAATTATATGATTATTGTTCAGTTTCAAATGTATTTTATGACTATAAATTATTAAATAGTCATAAAGTTCATAGATTTTATGTTGTTGATATATCAAATATCAATAATAATGAATTAAATAAAAATATAACTCAAGAGATTTTACATTTACCTTATACTTATACAATGATTGAACCTCAATTAAGAATTTGTGATAAAATGTGGTCTTTGTTTTGGATACCTTTTAGTCAATTAAAAAACTTACCTCAACCTTCAAATCTTATTAATGTATTTTTTGATAAAAGAAAAGGTTATGAAAATAATTTAAAAAATAATAATTATCAAAAACATAGTCCTAAAAATAATAATCAAGATTATTTAAAAAATAACAAAAATAAACATATTAAACAAAATAAACCATTAATTATTATTGATAATATTATCAAAGAAGATAGTATTCAAGAAAAAAATAATGAGTTTATTCAAGAAGAAAAAATAAATGATGTTATTTTATCATTCCAAGAATTAAGAGTTGATAATTAAAAAAATAATTTTTTATAATTTAATTTTCACAATACAATTTTTTATATAATTAATTATTAGTAAAGAATAATTAATATGAATTTTCCCATTCAAAACACTCTTTTAATTGCATTTTTAGGTGCAATTTTACTTTATTCTTATTATTATTTTTCAAAACTATATCCTTCATCAATTGAAAAATTATGGGGAAATATTAAAGGAAAAACTCGTCAATTTTATTATTATTCAATAGCATTCTGTTTTATAGCTTATATTTTTATCTTTTTATATTTTTTTACTAAAAAAGATTTTGATAATGATACTATTTATAAAATCACATTAGCTATTTCAGGTATGATTATTGCATCAATAATTTGGATGCCTTTAAGTATTCAATATTTAAAAACAAGAATTGAACTTCTCCGTATTATGATCATTTTAACTTTACTCCTTGTATCATTATTTGCTTTTTATTTAATAATAATTATACAACACCAAAAAGAATCAAATACATTTAATTTAATACTTAAAAATATTGCATTATTAGGCTCATGTTATTTCTTCTTCCAAGTATTTGTTTTAGATTTTGTTTATTGGAACTTTCAATTTCTTTTTGCTAAAAATTAATCATTTTAAATAGTATTTTAAACCTATTAGAATGATTTAATTTTTTATATTTTATTTTTTTTTATTAATATATTTCTTATTAAGTTAAAAGTACTTAATAAAGAAAAGATAAAAAATAATATTTATTTATAAGTTTAATATAAAATAATTTACAAATAAGATGTATTAAAGTTCATAATTTTTTTTTTATCTAAATATTTTACAAATTTCTCTAAATATTTGTTGAATTCTTTCATTTCTTTAATATTAAAATCTTCTATATTTTTATTTTTAAGTTTTTCATTTAAAATAACTAATAAATGTTTTGTTTTAGGATTCGATAAAAATTCTAAATTATATGGACTCTTTTCTTTATTATACTTATTTAAATTATTAACAAAATCCCATAATGAATAAAATATATTATATTGAAATATATCATTTAATTCAGTTTTTTTTTTGAATATTTTATTACCAATTCTTATCCATACTCTCTCATCTTCCCATTCAATTAAAGGATGTTTTAACCACGGTTTAATTCTAGATAAAAAATTTAATGAAAATACTTTATAAGATTTTATATTTTTTTGATCCCAAGGTATGATTGAATATTTTTTATCAATTTTATAAAAACGCATTTTTTTATAAACAGTATAAAACAAAAATAATGTTGTTTCATCTGGAGCTGCAAATTGAGCAGATGTAAAACCATTACCTTTATCACATATTTTTAAAAAATCTAAATATTCATTATATATAATCATATCAGGTTTTAATAAGACAAAACCAGCATCTAAACAATGCAATAATTTTGTTGATATTGTTTTATAATCAACATTTTTAACAATATTTGTTCCTTCTTTGAAAAAATCTAATATATCTAAATTATTTAAATTCAAATTATATGTCATATTATATACAAAATGAAAAGCAGGTGTATTTAATTCAAACACATTATATAATCTTGGTGATATCGATAAAACATCAATATCCATAAACAATACCTTATTATATTTTATTAAACTTAATGAATTCCATTTTGTAACTATATACTTCATAAATAGTTTATATTTTTTTGAATATATATAATTTTTATTTAATTTTATCTCTAAAACAGGTACTAAATATATTTCATCAAAAAATTTTTTATAAATCTTTTTTAATGCATAAATCTTTTCATCAACCATTAACACTATTTTTATATCCTTTCCACTCTGTTTTATAAAATATCTATGTACAAAAGCTGATATACATGCACCAGTTATATATTTAGGATTATTAAAAACTAATAATACAACTGCATTATGTTTTATATTATTATTCATATCTCTATTTTATATTTAAAAAAAAAGAATAAATATAAAAAAAAAATTAAAAATATAATAATAAAAATTATTTTAAAAATTATTATTACTTCTCACTTACAAATTATCCATTATCAATTTATGAATTAAAGTATAAAAGTATATATTCATATATCTTCTATAATTTATATAAAAATTCATATCATCTCCAACATTTATCCAATTATTTTTATTTTTTTGTTTTCTTATATTCATTCTTAATTTACTATTTGGTTTTACTTTATTTAAATAAATATAATATGCATATTTATTTTCACCTATTTTTATTTTATTTTTTATATCATCTTGGTTTTGTATTTCTTCATTTATATTTTTTATCTCTATATGAAAATCTCTATTTGTTATAGTTTTACCCAAAACTTCAATATTATCATTTTCTATTTTTATTTCATTTATATTATAATATTTCATTAGTTCCATTCTATTATTTTATTTATAAAATTATATATTATTAATCTTTTTACTTTAATATTATTATTGATTAATTTTTATATTTATTTCATTTAATTAATTAAATTCATCTCTATTTCATATAGAAAATGATCTAAATTTGTAATTGTAAATCCTCTTTTCATATATTTTAATGACCTTTCAATAGTTTTTGCAGCACGATATACCGAATAATTATCTTTTTGATCACCTACCATTTTTCGAATATACATATCCGATATATTGGTTTCATTAAACTTATTAAGATTTGTATGATGATATAAAAATTCATCTTTTTTAATAGCACACATGCATATATCAAAATCAAATTGATTTTTAATAAATTCCCATGCATCATCTTCTACAAATATAAATTGAAAAGAAGGACCATCAGAATTATATTTATCTAATATTTTTGTTATTCCTCTCATATTATATTTAGTATTTCCATTCATTTTAGTTAAATTATTATTTGAAAATGTACTAATATAATCGTTATCTTTTAAATATTTAAAGATTTCTTCATAATCTTTACTAGGAATATAAAAATCAATATCATTTGAATTCCAATTTTCCATATTACTGAATAATTTTAATGCAAATGAACCAGATACTACTCCATTCTTTTCAAAAACATAATCAAATAAATCTTTGATATCTTTATTTTTTTCTAAATAAGTATCTAGTTTTTCTTTTGATTGAGATAAATTAATATCTATAATTGTTTTATCAAAACTTTCATGATTTAATTGAATATATCTTGAATAAAAATATTCTCTTAAATATTTTACAAAAATATTATCTTTATGTTTGTAAAATATATAAAATACTTGACTTAAATCAATTTGAATATTAAATCCAATTTTTTTTTTATTCACCAATTTATCATATAATAAATCATACTTTCTTTGAAGAATCAATTTTTTAACATAAGCATGTATATATCTATTTTTTAAAATTTCACTCATATGTCTATCAACACATGCATATAAATTTTCAAATTTAATTAAATTTTCAATATCATTTGAACAATAAAGATAATTTAGTAAAAAATCTTCATTTAATCCATTTGTACCCATTAATAATTTTAACGATTCTTCGGAACCTAATTTAATTTTTGGAAGAGTAAATACTACTGGAGCTTTATACTTCAAAATACTACCCTTAAAATTAAATTCATTTTCTTTTACAATCGGAATATTATTAGGTACTAATAATGGCTGAATATATAAACCTTCATTATTTGAAGAATACATATGAATGTCATTTAACTTATAGAATGAAAAACCAATATCATGGCGATTAATGTCATATATTTTTTGTAAATCTTCTTCTTTTTCAGTCATATTTTCTTCAAAATTATTAAATTTTTTATCAATATTTAAACCTTCATTAAATACATAATTCGAAATCTTACGATTTGATGTTGTATTATTCCAATTGGTGACTTTAAAAAATAATCTACTATTTTCCTCTATACTTGAAACTTTAATATCATTATATACATTTACTATTCTATCAATCTTAAATTGTTCATTTTCATAATAATTTTTAAATATTAAATTTATTTCATTTTGTTGTTCTGGATTCTTGTAAATTTTAATTAATTCATTTAAATCCATAAAATTATTTGTTTGATTTGAACTCATTTTCACGTTGTTTTTAGTTAAATAACTTTTAATATTATTCTATTAAAATTAATTTTTAAAAAAAAATATTTTTCATTTTTTATTTTATATATTATAATTTACGTCTATTATTTTTATTTTTTACGTTTAATTATTATTAAGATATTCATTAAAATAATAAAAATAATGTACTATTAATGTATCAGTCCTACCTGGTCGTTGAGCTCTGCCTATAATTTGTTTTTCTTTTGCCTTTTCAATTTTATTTAAAAAAACAACATCTGTAGTAAATTCTAAATTCATACCAAAACCAAAATATTCTGAACTCATTAATAAAAAATTTGAACTTCCATTTTTATATTCATTCAAATTTTTATCTATATCATCAATATTCCCTCCATCTAATTGAACACATTTATATCCATATTTTGTTATGATATTTTCTACTACTGAAAAACAATTTAAAAAATCACTGAATATTATAATTTTTTTACTTTTATTCAAATATATTTTAACCCATTTCTCAAATTCCCACAATTTATCACTATCTTCTTTTAATATAAATTGATTATAATTAATATCATTTCTCTGAATATTCATATTTTTTATTCTCAACCTTATTTGATTTAATCTTTCCTCTTTTTCTATTAATCTTATCTTCATATTTTCTAAAACTTCATCCTTATTTTCCTCTTCTCTTTCTATATAATCATTTTCATATAAATTATTTACCCTGCAAAAATAACATTTATCATTTCCATCTTTTGATTTTGTCCAATTATTATAACAATCTTTACATATCGATTCATTACAACATGGGGTTATATATTTCTTTAAATTTTCTTTTTGATATAATTCTTTAAAACATTTTGAACATGAATTATTATTTTCTAATTCTTTAGATATTTTTTTTATTTTATTTATTGCATCCATTAACTTTGAACGCACTTCATTATATTCTTTTCTTATTTCATTCATCATTTCAATTAATGATGTATTTTCTTTTTCTAATGCCATTTTTTTTTCCGCATTTTTTAATTGTTCCTCTAATAATTTAATCCTTTCTGGATAATATTGTAAAATTAACCTATTATCATATCTTAACAAATTTATAAAATCTTTTTCATCATTTCCTTTTGCATTTATTATACTAAAACCATTAAAAACTGAATTTCCTGAACCTCCTTTTACAACAAAATAATTTACATAATTTAATCCATTTACATTTTTTATTATATTTTCCGAAAAAACTAATAATTTTAACCATTTTTCAACTATATCATTATGTATTATATATTCATAATATATTGGTTCTGGTATTATAAAATTTTTATGTATAAATTCAGGTTTACATTTTGCAGTATGATATGGTATTTCTGATTTTATAATTTTATATTCTCCTGTAGAATCTGGATTAAATGATGCACTAATAAACCACAAAAAATTAGCTTTTAAAGGAGTTCTTAATAAACCTGATATTGAATCTATCTCATCAAAATAAACTCTGTTAAATTGATATTTCATATTTTGAAATAATGATGATATATTATAATAAAATAATGGTGTCGTGATTAATATATCATTTTCATATAATATTTTATTTGAATAATTAATTAATAAAATATCATTATAATCTGTTAATATTTTATATGTTAATCTTTTTGAATATCTTTTTATTGAATCGACCCATTGAGTTAATATATTCTGTGGTACTACTATTAAACTACTTAATCTTTCCTCATTTGCTATATTCATATTTTCATAATATAATTTACTAAACCATACTAATGATAATACTGTAAATGTTTTTCCTGCACCTGGTAAATCACTCATAACTCCGTAATTTTCACCATCTTTATTTATATAATATTTTTCTATATTTAAACATCTTCTTACTAAAGCTCTTTGATGATCTTTTAAAACTATATCTATGTCTTCTATATGGTCTATTTTAGGAAAATCATCATCTAATATTTCTTCAGAATATAATGGATATTTTTTTATTTGAATTATTGTTTTATCATTATTATCTTTTTCTGGTTTATTTATTATATTATTTTTTAATTGGGGTATTTGATTTTGAATTTCTAAAGGTATTTTATTAAAAGGTTCATCAAATGTCTTTTTTTCTATAATAATATGCGGTTGATTAATATTTTTATAATTATTATTTATATTCAATAATTCTAATGGTAGAGTATTTTTATTATTTAAATTAACATCTTTATCAATTCTATAAGGTTGATACTCTTTTTTATCAATATGATTTTTTGATTTAATATTATCATTATTTAAATTATTTTCAGGTAACTTTGGTCCATATATTATATTATTTTTAGGTTCAATAACTAATTTTATGTTTTTTTTTATATCATCATTTTTATTATTTTCTTGTTTTTGTTCTCTTTGATTATTTTGTTTAATTTGATTATTTTCATTATTTTGATGTTTATTAAAATTATTATTTATATCACTCTTCTCTCCCCATTGGTTCTGATTGATAATCGTTTTTCCTCGTTCTGTAAAGGGAATAATGTATTCATCATCATTTATATTTGTTTGATTTTTTTTTAATAAATTATTTTTAATTATCTTCTTAACATTATTTGAATTATCTAACACTTTTATTATATTATCTTCATTATCTTCATTATCTTCATTATCTTTTTTTATCGTTTCTAATAAATTATTTTTTTCATTTTTATTTTTCAAAATTTTTCTTTTTATAATCATTTTTTTAATATTTTGATTATTATTATCATTATTGCTAAAAGAAAATATATTATTAGGTAAATATTCAAGTATTTTTTCCATGTTTATAATAAATTATAACTTTATTATTTATAATATAAAAAAATATTTTTTTAAATTCATTAAATTCATTTAATTGATTAATAATATATAAATTTTTTTATTAAAATGAAAAATAATCATCACTATCAAGATTAGAATCTTTTACTTTTTTAAAAACATTAAAACCAACTCTTTCCAAATCTTTATAATTTTTTTCAATAAAATCCATTAATTTAATAAAACCAATTGAAAAAATATTATCAAACATAATATATCCAGTTATTTTAATTAATTTTTTTACATAATATAAATTAAATAATAATTTATCAAATGATTCATTTTTATCTATTAATACTAAATCAAAATAATAATCACCATATTTTTCATGTATTTCTTGTAAAGATTTAATTGTATCTTTTGTATATAATCTAAAATAATCTCTCTTTTTTTTATCTTTTTCTATTTTTTTTAAAGTATAATTATTCCATAATTCTTCTTGTTGGTCATCTATACTTATTAACATAACATCTTTCTTTTTTAATATACAATCTGCATAAATACCTAATCCTAATCCAACTTCTAAAATATGTCTTGGATATTCTTTATCAATAATATTTTGTAAATCTTTACAAATATATTTTACTTTATTATTTTGACTAGCATATTTATATAACCAATCTTTATTTTTTTTTATATGAAAAATATTTTGAAAATTATTCATTAAAGTTAAAATATATTTATAACTTATATCTTTTTCAATCATACAATCAATATAATTTTCATAAAGTTTTTTTATATAATCTTTAAATTTTTTATTTAATAAATCTTCTTGTAAACTATTTCTAAATTTATAAAAAGTTTTTAAATAAACTAACAAATCATCTATTTTTACCATTGGTTCTATTTCTATATTTTTTTCAAAATAACTCTCTATTTTTTCTCTCGTTATCTTTTTTTCTCCCAAAAATCCATTACAATATATTACTTCTCCTTTTAATATCATTACTTTATCAAATAAAAGTGTTAATAAATATAAAATATTAAAAGATTTAATTGAACAAAAATCAAATATATGTGTTGTAAAACATCCTCCTATTTGAAGATTTCTTAATAAACGAATTAATAAACCTAATCTAGCATTATATAATATATCTTCTCTTTCACAAAAATCTAATTCATCTATAACTTTCTCTAATTCACCTGTTGTACTTGTTCTTATACATGAAAATTTAATATCATAATATTCTTTTCCATATGTTATACCTTTATGATATAAAGTTATAAAATCATCTTTTTTATAATTCAAATTATTTATAATATAAGTTAAATCATATCTTTCTTTAAATAAAAATGCTATAAATTGAGTATTATTAATTCTTGCAGTTGTTAATACTTTTTTTTCTATTTTACCAAGTTCTGAATCAGGATTTTTCTTTTGAATATCTGTTACTTTTTTTTTATTTTTTGAAAATTTTTTAAATATATCTAAATCCATTTTCTTTTCAATATTTTCAATTTTTTTTAAATCTTTTATAATTTTTATATCCGGATTTATATCAGATGGATATTCTAATAAAAAAAAACATTGTATCATTTTATTATATTATATTCTCTAAATAAATATAATATAAATTTAAAAAAAATTATTGATTTATTCTTTTTTATTTTTACTAATTTGAAAAACTTATTTTATCCCATTTACAATAATTTATTAAACTATTTATCTTTTTAGCTTCTATTCCATATGTTTCTTTATTACATAAATCTTGTAAATCAAAAAATATCGAACACCACAATTTTTTATACTTTTCAATTTTATTATTTAATTCATTTTTTTCAAATATAAACCAATATGGTGATATTAAATAACTCCAATTTTTATATCCTATATAATGAACAACTACTATATCTTCTTCTTTTATATTTTCTAATAATCTTTTTACACCCAATTTATCCATTGATATATCTAACCACATAGGAGTAAAAGAGTATTGAACACTTAATGAATATATACCTTCTTTTTTAAAATAATTTGCCAAAAATGCTTCTTCAGGAAAAATACTTCCTATTATTTTTGATTTTATATCTTTATTTAAATTCGGATTAGTTTTATTTATTATATCAATAAATATGTCTTTTGAAGGTTTTATTAAATAAATGCCAGCACTTATTATTGTTTTATTTTCATACAAATATTTTTCAATTAATCTTTCTGGTATTTTTTCATTTGTTGTTGTTATATATTCTTTATCATAACACATACCACATGGAGTATTTAATTTTTCAAACATTGTATCTAAAGTATTAAATGAATCATATTTATTCTTCTTTTCAGATTTTTGTATTATCATATCAGTATCCATTAAAAATATCTTCTCATATTCATCTAAATAAAATGCATATAATTTGTTAAAAACACCATACCAACGATTTTCACTTTTAAAATATAAAGGATCTATATCTAAAGGTTTTACAATAAATATTCTATTATAAAATCTCGATAATTGCTTTCTTTGTTCTAATAATACATCAGTTGTACATAATAAAATTCTATCATTTTTTGTTCCTGATAAATATAAACTATATCCAAATAACATCGCATCTAAAAAATACTGATTATTTCCATAATATAAAGAACAATATGCATATTTAGATGGTTTAAAATCTTGTATAGGATTTAAATATTTTTCTTCAAAAATGTTATAATATGAATCTTTATTTATTAATTCTTTAATCATCTTCATTTTTTTTATTTTTTTACCTCCTTTTAATATTTTTGTAAATTTATTTAAATCTAACTCTTGATTTTCAACATCTATATTAAATAATTCTTTATCTAATAAATCTTTTTTTGTATAATAATTTTCTAATTTTTTATTATTTTTATCTTTCATAATTATTAAATTTTTATTTAATGATACATTATCTAAATAATTATCACTTGATTTATATTCACTATTTTGTTTTTCATCTATTATTAATGATTTATCCTTTAATATTATATCAAATGGTATTTTAGATTCATTTTCAATATCTAAAAATAATGTTGTATTAAGTATATAAGGATATGTATATTTTATTTTTTTATAATTAATTAAATTCATATTATCTAAACTAAAATTTTCAAAAATATAAAATTTTGTTAAATAATAATTTTCTATATCTCTTCTTATAAAATAATTATTATTATCATTTGTTATTATAGAATAATCATATTGATGAAAAAGTAAAGATATTAATAAATCATGTTTACTTATACTAAATTTTAATTGAATATCATAAATCAAATTAAATAATTCTAATATTCTTAATCCATGTTTTGTACTACTAAAAGGATTTTTATAAGTATTTTTTCCTAATAAATAATGTATTTCTTTTTTCTTTTTTAATTTATCAAAAAAGAATTCAAAAGAATCTTTATTTGTTAAATCATCTAATTCAATTTTATATTTTTCCAATAGTTTTTTTATCTTTATATTAATATTATAATCAAATTCTATAAATTGATTAAAATTATTGTATATATACTTATAAATGTAAATTAAAATTTTTATATCAAATAATTCAATATATTTTTTTGTTATTTCCTTATTATTAAAATAATTATTATCATTAATTGTATTATAATTACTTATTTTATTTAAAAATAGATATATTTCTTTATTTGTTTTTTCATTTATATTAAATTTTTCTTCAGTTGTTTTATTATTTAGATAAAAATTAAATATTGATTTTATTTTTTCTATTGTTATATTAAAATTATATGATGTTAAATTATAATTTATATCTTCTATAGGTTTAACATCTTTTAAAATAGATTGAAAATCACTATTTGTTTTTAAATTTAATTTATCTAATAGTTTATAAAATAAATCTTTTGAACCCCATTTATATTTTAAAATTTGAATATTTGATAATATAAATATAATATTAATATCACTTCCATATTCTTCTATTTTTACATTTAATTCATTAATAAAATCTCTGTTCATTATCATCATATTTTTTATCTCTTTATTTTCAAAATTTTTATTTGATTTATTTATTTTATTATTTTTATTATTTTTATTCATTTGTTTAACCATATAATCAATCATAGTCATTTTTTCTGTTGTCAAATCAAATGGTTTCGGAAAAAAAGATTCAAAAATTATATCAAAAAAAGAAGTATTATAGTCTTCTTTTTTTAAATCATTCAAATATTTTTCATATATTTCATTATATGTTTTATCTGGATTTTCAGAATCTTTATAAGATTTTATAATATTTGAAAATTCGCGAGTATGAAAAGGTGAATATTTATTTACAAAATAATCTAAAAAAATATTTGTATCTAATTCTTTTTTTAAAGATGAATTATTATTATTTGATTTTAATAATAAATATTCTGATAAATATTGTATATCATTCATATTAATATATTATTATCCTAATTTATAAGTATATAAAAAGTTTTATATATTTATATTCAAAAAAAA
>JACCEB010166711.1_pt1 | contig 32913 bp, 29 predicted proteins | sample 7454761 | NCBI WGS metagenome assembly JACCEB01 (sample SAMN15323454, study PRJNA562643) | freshwater metagenome | isolation source: river surface water | place: USA:Blue River Watershed | collected 2017-08-18
AACCCCGGCGGACCTGCGTCAGGGCCAGACCGACATCGATTTCCGCGTCTCGCCACCGGTGGAGGCCGGTGTCAAGCGGCGCATATTGTTTCGGTGCGAGCGCTATCTGGTGGCCTCGCCCGATTACCTGGCCAAGCATTCGGCGCCGAAAACGCCTGCAGAGCTCTTGCATCACCACTGTCTGGCGTACATGCTGCCGGGCGGTGCTTGTACCTGGCACTTCCGACGGGCGACTCAAGCAGAAGACTTGAATTTCATGCCCCGACAGCTGACCAACAATGGCCTGGCCTTGCTGGAGATGGCGCGGCTTGGCGAAGGCGTCGCACTGCTCGACGACTACATCGTGCAAAGGGATCTGGCGCGTGGCACCCTGATTCGCCTGCTGCCAGACCATCAGGCCAACAACACCAGCCATGATGCCGGGATGTACGCCACCATTCTGGACACGGCCCAGATCCCCACCAAAATCCAGCTCTTTCTGGACTTTGTGGCCCAGCATGTATCCGGCGAAAACCACCGGTTTCAGTTTCTGGAGACCGATGCGACCGTGCCGGGCACTCAGGTGGCCAGCTGAATCCGGCACTGGGGACGCGCCGCCCCCGAAAACCCCAGGCCTTTCAGACACAGCACGTGGCCATCGAGTGGACCGTCTGCACGCAAACGGCCACTGTCACTGATGGATGTGACATACAGATCGCGCAACTCATCGCCTCCAAAACACAGCGCGGAAGGGTGCGTCAGCGGCACTGGCACCAGGTGCGTGAGTTGTCCCGCCTCATCAAAACGCGCCAGCTGGCCTTTGCGCACGAGTGCCGTCCAGAGCCCGCCCCGGGCATCAAAACAGCAACCATCGGGTGACGAATCCAGGGCCTGCGTGTCCACAAACACCTGGCGTTGCCAGCGGTCCTGATCGGTGCAGGTGTAGGCGTAAATATGGCGCGCCTCGCTGTCAGCGACATAAAGCGCACCGGTGCATGGGTGCGAGACTGGGCCGTTGACCACCCCCAGCCCGCGGTCCACACGTTGCATGGCCCCCTGGGTATCGACCACATACAAGCCCCCCAGCGGGGACTCGCCAGGCTCACGGAAGGTGTGCATCGTACCGACCAGAAAGCGGCCGTCCGGGAGTGCGGCGCCGTCGTTGAACCGCAAATGGGTGTGTTGCTCGTCAATGCGGCCCAGGTGCTGGCACTGCCCCGAAGCAGGATCGAACAAGACCACTTCTTTCTTGAGGGCCAGCACCAAGCGACCATCGCTGTTGAAGGCCATGGAGCCGACAGGGGCCGGCACTTCAAACTGGCGGTGTTGCCCGTTGCGTGTGTCTGTCTGGTGAATGACGCCTGCCCGGCAATCGAGCCACCACAGCGACGCGGTTTTGGCGTCCCACAGCGGGCACTCGCCCAACGCCGCTTTGTCCTGACTGAAACACTGGATTTCAGCAGGCTGGAGCCATTGCGCAGGCGAGGCGGTATCGGGTAGAGTCATTGGGCACGGCGTGTTGATGGATGGCGGGGCACATGATCTTAGAACGCCGACCATGGGGCACTGCGTACTTTTATGCAGAACACATTCATGAAATCAGCAGGAATTACGGTGGGCATTCCTCCCTAAAATTCTACCGCAACCCACAAGGATCAGACCCCAGTCTGACAACAGGAGACACTTTTGTTTATGCCCAACCACTCTGCGTGCTGCCGTGCAGCCAATCCATGTGCTGACGCACTCCACCCTACCCCGATCGACCTCAAGGGAGAAATGGCATGAGCGAAAAATGCGTCCGCATGGAAGTCAGCGACAAAGTCGCTCTAGTCACCTTGGACAGGCCGCCTGTCAACGCCCTCAATCGCGACATGCGCTACCAGCTCGTGGCCACATTTGATGAAATTTCGGCACGCGACGACATCATGTGTGCCGTGTTGACCGGCAACGGCAATGTGTTTTGCGCAGGCGCCGATCTGAAAGACCGACCCAACAACGACATTCCTGGCGATTTTCTGGAGCACAACCGGATCACACGCGAAACCGGAAACGCCATCCGTGAATGCGCCAAGCCTGTGATTGGTGCCATCAACGGTGCCGCGCTGGGTGCGGGCATGGGCTTGGCCGCTGCCTGTGACATTCTGTATGCCTCCGACAACGCCACCTTTGGCATGCCCGAAATCAATGTCGGTCTGGCTGGCGGCGCTTCGATGCTGCGCACGCTGTTTGGTCGATCAACCGCCCGTCGCATGTTTTTCACCGGACAAAGGCTGACAGCTGCCGATCTCTTGCGTCGCAATGTGCTTGAAGAGGTGCTGGCCCCTGAGGAGCTTTTGCCCGTGACGATGGCACTGGCCAGCGAAATTGCATCCAAGGCCCCGCTGGCCGTCATTTATGCCAAGCGTGCAGCCAACATGGTGGATGTGATGCCCCAGCGCGATGCCTACCGCTTCGAGCAGGAGTTCACCATGGCCCTGTCCAAGACCGAAGACGCGCGCGAGGCACGCCTGGCGTTCCTGGAAAAACGCGCACCGCAATTCAAGGGTCGTTGAACCATGACGGCGTTGCCTCCTGCCTCGCCTGGCGAGGGGATGGATGTTTTTTTCAATGCCCGCAGCATCGCGGTCATTGGCGCATCCAGCGATTTCACCAAGATCGGTGGTCGCCCCATTCACCTCCTGCGCAAGTACGGCTATTCAGGCGCGATCTACCCCATCAACCCCAAGGGCGGTGACATTCAGGGCCTGCCAGCCTACACAGGCCTGGCAGAAACCCCGACGGCACCCGAGCTCGCCGTGGTGGCCGTCCCGGCCGAACTGGCCTTGCAGGCGGTGGGTGACTGCGCTGAGCGCGGTGTGAAGGCCGTGGTGGTGTTGTCCTCCGGCTTTGCAGAAGCTGGCGAGTCTGGCCTGGCCATGCAGGCAGAAATGACCCAGGTGGCCCGCGCGCACGGCATGCGCTTGATGGGTCCCAACTGCCTGGGCAGTCTGGGTGTGGCCCACAAGGTCATCGGATCGTTCTCGGTGGCACTGGAAGACCACATGCCCCAACCGGGCGGTATCGGCATTGTTTCGCAATCTGGCAACGTCGGCAGCTATACCTTGCAGATCCTGGTACAGCGTGGCGTGGGCATCAGCGCCATGGTCACCACCGGCAACGAGGCCGATGTGGACCTGGCCGACGGCATTGCCGCTCTGGCCCGTGACCCGGCCACCCGGGTCATTCTGTGCTGCATGGAAACCTGCCGCGACGGCGATCGCCTGCGACAGGCACTGGATGTGGCACGCGAGCACCGCACCCCGGTGATCATGTTGAAGATCGGCGCCACCGAAGAGGGCCAGGCGGCTGCGGCCTCGCACACGGGTGCCCTCGCGGCTTCGGATGCCGTGATCGATGCAGTGTTCCGCCGTCACGGCGCCTTGCGTGTGGGCTCGCACGAAGACCTGGTCGAAATCGGCTTGGCTGCAGACCAGCTGCTGCCTGATCGCCTGCCGCGACAAGCGCAAGCCACGCTGATTGCAGCTTCTGGCGGCTTTTGCATCATGATGGCCGACGCCATGAGTGCTGCGGGCATTGCGCTGCCACCTCTGGCGCAAGTCACACAGGACCGCATTCATGCGGCATTGCCCTCGGCCATCACCCACAACCCTGTGGATTCTTCTGCACAGATTTCCAGTAAACCCGAAACCCTGCTGGAAGTGCTGTCCGCCCTTCAGGAAGACCCGGGGGAGCGCCCGAGCGTGCTGTTTCAGTCGCTCTCGCTTTACAGCAGCCGACTGCGCGGCGTCTACATCGACGCCATGACCCGCTTGCGCGAGCGCTATCCGCAACGTGTGCTGATCGTGATCAGCCGTGGACCGGAAGATGCGGTGCAGCAAATCCGGCAGCTGGGTATCCCGGTGTTTTCCAGCATCGACTCGGCCGCACGCGGTGTGGCTGGCCTGGTCCGACTGTCGCAGTTGCTGGAGGCACCGCTGTCTCGCGCAGAGGTCCTGGCTGCCCCCGACAAGCCGTTGCCCGCCTCGGCTTTCCAGAATGAATTTGGGGCCAAACAGGCGCTGATTGCAGCAGGCTTCCAGATCCCGCAGGAAAAGCAGGTGCACTCGGCCGATGAGGCTGCGCAGGCTGCACAGACCATCGGTTTTCCGGTGGTGCTCAAGGTGGTCTCGCAAGACCTGCCACACAAGACCGAAGCCGGTGGCGTGGTCCTGAATCTGGGCAATGCCGAGGCTGTGCGCGCTGCCCATGCCCGCATCCTGGCCAACGTAGCCCAGCATTCACCGCAGGCAAAGATCGAAGGCATTCTGGTGGCGCCCATGCTCAAAGAGGGTGTTGAACTCATCGCGGGCATCTCGCGTGACCCTGTCTTTGGCCCTGTGGTGATGGTGGGCATGGGAGGCATTTACGCCGAAGTGCTGCGTGATGTGTCTGTTCAGGTAGCGCCTGTGTCTGAAGCGCAGGCGTTGCAAATGATCCGTTCGCTGCGCCTGTTTCCCCTGCTCGACGGCGCGCGTGGACAAGCCCCGCTGGACCAGCAGGCTGCGGCCAGACTGGTGTCGCAGCTGTCGGAATTTGCCTGCCAACACCGCGATCAGGTGGCCGAAATCGATCTCAACCCCATCCTGGTGCGCGCGCAAGGAGAAGGTGTTGCGGTGCTCGACGCACTGATGATTCCCGTGCACACCGCCAGCACACTTGAACACTGAACTGCCCATGCCCACTGATACGAACCTGCCTGCGGGTCGGGAAAACTACCGCAGCTATGCCCGCACATGGCTGACCACCCACCTGCCAGCCCACATGCGGGCCGACAGCCTGGATTACCGCAGCCCGACGCTGGAAGAAAGTCGTCAATGGGAAGCGGCCATGTACAAGGCCGGCCTGGCCGGCATGACCTGGCCCACCGCCTATGGCGGCCATGGCCTGAGCTTGCGCGAACACCTGGCGGTGAACAAGGAAATTGGCGCCCTGCCCATGCCCGAGAGCGTGAGCTCCATCGGCAAGGAGCTGGCGGGCCCCATCATCATGACCGTGGGCACCGAAGCGCAGAAGCAGGCGTTTCTGCCAGCCATTCTCAACATGGAGAACTACTGGTGCCAGGGCTTTTCGGAACCGGATGCCGGCTCGGATCTGGCGCGCCTGCGAACCCGTGCGGTGCAGCAGGCCGATGGCTGGTGCATCAATGGCCAGAAAATCTGGACCAGCGGTGCCGCCAAAGCACACTATTGCCTGCTGCTGACACGCACGGGCACGGTGGCCGACAAACACCGGGGCATGCTGATGTTTGCCGTCCCCATGAACACGCCGGGCATCCGCGTGGTGCCGATCAAATCCATCGATGGCAAGGAATCCTTTGCTGAAGTCTTTTTCGACAATGTGGTGGTTCCTGACGAAGCGCGTCTGGGTGCGCCGGACGAGGGCTGGAATGCGGCGGTGCGGGTGCTCTCGATTGAGCGCGCCACCAACCGCATGTACCGTGCCTGGCGCTTTGAGTCGGAGCTGGGCTTTCTGGTGCGCGCTTGCCAATCGGATGCGCAACTTTCGCGCCTGCTTGACGATGGCCACTACCAGCGGCGCATCGGTCAGGTGGTGGGCGAGATCGATGGCCTCAAGGGCCTGGTGGAACGCACGGTCACTCAGTTGATGCAGGGCGACGAAATTGGTGCCCGGGGCTCGCTGACCAAACTCTACTGGTCCGAATGTCACCAGGCCTTCGCGGGGCTGGCGCAAAGCATGGTCAGCCAGGTCACGCCGGCATCCAGCCCCTTGGCGCAACGTGCACAGCAGGCCTTCACCCAGGCCTATTTGTTCTCCCGTGCCGAAACGATCTACGCCGGCACATCGGAGGTCCAGCTGGACCTGATCGCACAACGCATCCTTCGCTTGCCCCGGGAATAAGCACATGAGCCACACAGAAGACGGGCTGCGGCCCGAGGAATTCGCCGAAGCAGCCGAGGCCGCCATACAAGACGCCCTGACGCGCGCCGACCAGGACGTGCCAGGTATCCTGGCTGCGGCCGGGCTGCTGGGCGTGTGCGCCGGGGAAGCCGATGGCGGACTGGGTCTTGCGCTGAACTTTGCAGTCCCGCTTGCACAGGCAGCGGGGCGCTTGCGCTTGCGTTTTGCACTGGCAGAACAGATCTTGCTGGCGCGCCACCTGGCAGGCACGACTTTCGCGACGGCACTGACGCAGGGCCAGGCCTTGGCCACCATTGCGTGGCAAGGCCAGCGAGACGATGGCTGGGTGGGCCACGCGCGCCGCGCGCAGGATGCACGCTGGCTGCTGGTACGCCACGCACAAGGGGCGGTTTTGCTTGACGTGTTGAATGCACCGCAAAAAGCCGAAGCCACCCTGGACCCCGAAAACCCCCAGACCTGGCTGGATGTGCGCCAATGCCCGGTGGTGACCGAGCTCGATGCCGAGACCACTGCAGCGCTGTGGCGCGAAGGTGCGGTGCTCATGGCCGCCACAGCCCACGGCGCTGCCGATGGCGCACTCACTGCGGCGGCCACACACACCGCCACCCGGGTGCAATTTGACCGCCCACTGTCGGCCAGGCAGGCCGTTCGCCACTGGTTATCACGCATGAAGCTCTTCCACGAAGCCGGGGCTGCAGCGATTGCTCGTGCCCTGGAGCGTGACGAGTGGGGCCATGCGCGCGAATCATTGCCGGCCCTGCTGCTGAATCTTCAGTACGCGACCTTCATCATCGAAAAAGCTATCCACCTGCATGGGGGCATGGGCTTTACCTGGGAGGTTCCTCTTCATTATGCGCTGCGCGAAGTCCGTAAGATGGAAGCCGCCTGGGGCGGCGGGGCACTGTCGCAATCGGTGGGTTTGCGCTTCATCCAAACCTTCAAAGGCTGAACACATGCAACAGGACATGACAGGCCGTGTGGCCCTGATTACCGGTGCCGGCAACGGTATCGGTCGTGCAACTGCCCGCCAGATGGCCGCACGGGGCGCCATCGTCGGGGTGAACGACCTCAAGGACGAGTTTGTCGATGCCGTGGTCACCGAGATCACGGCTGCAGGCGGGCAAGCCTTTCCTGTGGTGCAAAACATCTCCAGCCGTGAAGGCATTGCCGCAGCGGTTCAACAGGCCCACGACCATGGTGGCCGTTTCGACATCCTGGTCAACAATGCCGCCTGGGTTCGTTACCAGGCTGTCCCGGACGTGCAGCCCGAAACCGTGGAGCGCATGCTTGATGTTGGCTTCAAAGCCGTCATCTGGGGCATTCAGGCCGCTGCGGCGGTCATGGACCCTGAACGGGGTGGCAGCATCGTGAACGTGGCATCGACTGCCGCCTTGCGCTCTACGCTCAACTCGCTCGTCTACTCAGGCATCAAAGCCGGGGTGCTGGGCCTCACGCGCGCCGCAGCAGCCGAACTGGGCGTACGCCATATCCGTGTGAATGCGGTCTGCCCTTCCGCTGTGCCCACCGAAGGAACAAAACGAAACCGGGATGCGACACGCGATGCCTTGCGAGTCGCGCGCACACCCCTGGGCCGCATGGGAAATGTCGAAGACATTGCCCGCGGCATCTGCTTTCTGGCCAGTGATGAAGCGGGGTTCATGACCGCGCAAGCCCTGGTGGTGGATGGTGGCGTTACCTTCACCAACATCTGACGTCGACTTGCTGATGTCCCATCGCAGCGCACCACAATCAGCCGGCACCGTGCTAATTACCGGCGCTGCCTCTGGCATTGGTAAAGCCACGGCCGAGCTGTTTGCACGAAAGGGCTGGCGTTGTGTGCTGTTGGACCGGGATCTTGAGCGTCTGCAGCAGCTTCAAGCACAACTGGTCTCTTTGCAGCCTCAGGCGCACCTGTGTTGTGAATTGGATCTGACAGATCCTGCAGGCATACATGCGCTGGGGGCAGACCTGCCTGAGCTGGACGCTTTGATCAACAATGCAGGCATGTCGCACTCAGGCGCCAGTGCGCTGGCATCTGTGGATGATGAAGTGCCAGCCCGCCTGCTGGCCTTGAATCTGGCCGCACCTGCACGCATGGCGCAAGCCTGCTCACACCGCCTCCGAAGTGGCGCACGCGTTGTCAACGTCGCCTCAGGGGCTGGCCTTCGCGCCATTCCCTACCGCGGCCTTTACAGCCCGAGCAAGGCCGGTTTGCTGGCGCAAACCCGGGCCCTTGCCCAAGCCAGACCGGCATGGACGGTCACCGCTTTGGCCCCTGGTTTTGTGCGAACCGAGCTGGTCCAGCAGCTGATCGACAGTGGCAAGCTCCACCCGGCCGAGGCCGTGTGCAAAATCCCCCTGGGTCGCATGGCCGAGTCCTGGGAAATGGCCCAGGCCCTGTACTTTCTGGCAGCGCAGGCGCCTGCCGTGCTGACAGGTCACACGCTGTCCGTGTGCGGCGGATCGTCTGTGTATGGCGGCAGTCAGCCATTGGCGGAAGCCGAATATGCATGCATGCTGCCCGACACGCTGCTGCGTCTCACCATCTTGGGCTCCTTGCCGCCCACCTGGCAAATGGCAGCTCAGTTCAGTGAAGCCACCACGGCCCATTCATCAGTCCCTGTGTACAACGGCTATCTCGATGGCTCGGCCTGCATGGTCCCGGATGGCCAGGTGTTGCAAGCCGTTCAACAGGCAGCAGCCCACTTTTTGCAACAGCACCCCAAAGGCCCGGCCAGCCTGACACTGCTGTTGCCATCGCGCCAGGTCCCCTGGGAACAGGCGGGTGACAAGGCTGCCGCGCGCATGCTGGTGTCCACACTGTCGGCAGAATGGGGAGCCAAGGGCCTTCGCATCAACGCCATCGAAGGCGCCGACCGTGTGTCGGAAGATCTGGCTTGGCCACTGTTGCGATTCATGGCGGGTGCAGGCGCGCAGTACCTGACTGGACAAATCGTGAGCCTGAAAGACAATGCCCCAGGAGACGACTCATGACACAAGCAGACATGGACCGTGATGCCATCAAGGCAGAGTTTCAGCGAGAACGTGGCTATTGGCGCCCGTGGAACGAGACCTTGCTGCGCGAGCAGCCGGAATTTTTGCTCGCATACGCCCGCTATGCCGGGCATCCCGCACGCACAGGCACGTTGAGTACACGCATGGTGGAGCTCATCTACGTCGCACTGGACGCTTCATCGAGCCATTTGTTTGAATCCGGTCTGCGCATTCACATGCAAAAAGCCAAAGAGGCTGGTGCCAGTCACCAGGCTATTTTTGATGTGCTGCAGCTGGTCGCCAAGCAAGGGGTGGCCTGTGTGCTGCAAAGCATCCATGTTCTGGCTGAAGAAACGGGCGATCGCCCCTCTCAGCACCAAAGCGCCGACGTGCATGCTTGGAACTGGTTGAGCCAGCATGATCCGGTGTATGCCGAGCTCGCCCGCACCTTTGGCCAGAGCCAAACCTCGCAAGAGGGCCTCTCACCCGCCGAGCGTTGCCTGGTGCAGATCGCATTGCACGCTTGCTTTACGGCCTTCAACCCTGTTGCCTTGCGCAGATGTATCCGACAAGGCGTTGAAGATGGATTGACCACTGCCGACATGTTGCAGGCCATCCAGCTGGGCGCCCATTTATCCGTGCATGGAACTGCACTGGGTGCACAGGTTTTCGAATCCCTCAAATAATTTTCATACCCTACAACACACTACCATTGGAGACACTCATGGAAAAATCACGTATCTCGCGTCGCACACTACTGGTCAGCACAGCCTCGCTGGCACTCGACGGTCTGGCACTGGCTCAGCCTGCCGCCAATGTTTCAAATTGGCCAAACCGCCCGATCAAAATTGTGGTCCCGGGTCCTGCCGGTGTGGGGGGGGACATCTTTGCCCGCATGCTGGCAGCGCCGCTGCAAGATGCGTTGAGGCAATCCGTGGTGATTGAAAACAAAGCCGGTGCCAATGGCATCATCGGTAACGACGCGGTCGCCAAGTCAGCACCTGATGGCTACACCTTTCTTTTTTCGCCATCTTCATCTATTGCCATTAACCCCATCCTGCAGCCCAAAATGCCCTACGACACTGCCAAAGACTTGGCTCCCGTTGCACAGATCGGCTTGTCAGGTTTTCTGCTGGTAGCACATCCGTCCACAGGGTTCAAGAATCTGAACGACGTGGTGCAATACGCCAAGGCCAACCCCGGCAAGCTTAGTTATGCCACTTGGGGCAACGGCTCCAGCGGACACTTAGCCATGGAAAGCATCAAGTCCCATTACAAGGTGTTCATGCCGCACATTCCTTACAAAGGGGTGCTGCCCGCACTGACTGACTTGCTGGCCAACAACATCAGTGTGGGATTTGTCGACATTGCTTCTCCGGTTCCGCACGTCAAGGCGGGGCGCTTGACAGCCTTGGGCTGTACCGGCTCTTCGCGTGGCCCGGCGCTGCCTGATTTGCCGACCTTGACCGAACAGGGCTTCAAATTCGACACCGATGGCTGGTATGGCGTGTTTGCGCCTACCGGCACGCCCCAGGTCATCGTCAACCGGATCAACCAGGAGATAAATCGCATCCTGGTCACTGACGAGTTCATCCAGAAATTCGCCAGCAACAACATGCCTCGGCCTCCCATCAAGACGGCGGAACAGTTCGCAGCTACCGTCAGGAAAGATGTCGAAACCTGGCAAAACCTGGCCAAAGTGGCCCGGTTGCAAATCGACTGACATCCATCCGCGCCAAGAAGGAGTCATCAGATGATCAGTCGTCGCGGATGCCTGCAGATGCTTGCCGTTTCTGCTGTTGCTCCGGGTATCGCTCAAGCGGCCTGGCCTGACAAGCCACTGCGCGTGGTCGTACCTTATGCTGCGGGCGGATTCACCGACATTCTGGCGCGCATGCTGGCCACGGGCATGGCCGAAAAACTCGGACAGGCGGTCATCGTCGACAACCGGCCGGGTGCATCCACCATGCTGGGCGCCGATGCTGTCGCCAAATCCCCAGCCGATGGGCACACCCTGCTCATGGCCACCACCAGCACGCTGAGCACCAACCCGCTGATGTTTCGCAAGATGCCCTTCAAGGTCAGCGATTTCAGGCCGGTGGCCCTCACAGGGCTCACACCTTTCGTGTTGGTTGCCCATCCTTCCGTGCCCGCCCAGGACGCGGCGGAGCTCGTTGCCCATGCCCGAAAAAATCCTGGCAAACTGAACTTCGCCATGCTGGGCTCCGGCTCCTCCACCCACTTGATGGACGAAATGTTCCGTCGAATGGCTGGTGTGGACATCCCTGATGTGCCCTACAAGGGCGCGGGACCTGCGAGCAACGATTTGCTGGCCGGCCATATTCAGCTCAACTTTGATGCAGTTGCCACCGCCATTCCCCGCATTCAGGGTGGCAAGCTCAAGGCGCTGGGCATTTCCTCTGACACACGTTCACCCTTGCTGCCGTCCGTGCCCACCTTCAAGGAGTCGGGTCTGCCCGAGATGGTGGCCTACTCGTGGTATGGCTTGCTGGCACCTGCAGGCACCCCGGCAGCCGTGGTGGATCGGCTCAATGCGGTGGTCAATCAACTGCTCAATTCCGCCGAAATCAAGGAGCGCCTGCTGGCCAATGGTGCCACTGCACCGCAGTTGTCTGCGGCCCAGTTTGGCACCCTGATTGACGATCACACCCGCCACTGGGAACGCATTGTCAAACCCATGAACCTGCAGCTGGACTGATTGCACGGCCATGTATCGGCATTTGCAAGGACTGCTGCTGTGGCTGGTTCTGCTGGTTTGCACCAGCGCAAGCGCACAGCATGACTGGCCCAAACGCCCTGTCAAAATTGTGGTCAACGGCAGTCCAGGCAGCACGGGTGACGTGGCTGTCCGGCTTTTGGCCGATGCGTTCGCACAGACGTTCAAGCAAGCCTTTGTCGTGGATAACCGTCCGGGTGCCAACGGCATGCTGGGTTCTGAGTTTGTGGCCCGACAGGCTGCAGATGGCCACACCTTGCTGTTCACCTACACGGCCGCGTTGCTGGTCAATCCAACGATCTATGACCACTTCAAGTACGACGCCATCAAGGACTTCACCCCCATTGCCCAGGTAGGTTCACTGGGCACTTTGCTGGTGGTGGCCAGCCACTTGCCGATTCGCGATGTGGCGGAGTTTGTGAGCTATCTGAAAACCCGAGCCGCCACCCCGCCCAGCTACGGCTCTTGGGGCATCGGTTCTGGCGGGCACCTGAGCATGGAGGCTTTGCTCCAGCGCACAGGACAGAAGATGGTGCATGTGCCCTACCGCACCCTGCACGCTGCAGCCATGGACCTGGCCAGTGGTCGTCTGGACAGCGCATTTTTGCCACTGGGGGCCGCCTTGCCTTTGCTCGAAAAAGGCTTGGTACGCGCCATCGCTATCACGGGCGCGCAGCGCTCGCGGGACTTTGCGGACATCAAGACCCTGACGGAACAAGGCATCCCCTTCGATCTGACCGCTTGGTATGGGCTGTTTGCCCCTGTGGGCACTCCAGCTTCCATTGTGAACAGGCTCAATGCAGAAACACGCCGCATCGCGGCGCTGCCGGAATTGCAAGAGCGTTGGCGCCGGCTGGGTTTTTCCGAAATGCCCTTCAGAACGACCGAGGAATTTGCCACCCTGGTCCGCTTGGATGCATATCAGTGGGGTGACTTTGTGCGCAAAAACCATATTCGCGCCGACTGAGAGATTCGTCAAGCCATCCTTGTATTTTCTGAATGACTGCATTGAGCGAAGCTACAAACAAACCCTTGACCGCTTTGCATCGTGTCCAATGACCTGCCGCAACCCTGAACAATTTCTCGTTTAAGGCGTGATCACTGAAGTCGTAGGGCTGATCTATTGGATTTGCTTTGAGTGCTGAGTCCAACAAATTGCGGATCTCTAAACAGTCTTCGTCGCTGAATTGCGTTGCTTCTGCTTGTGGGCCATGTACTTGACTCGCCCAGCGTTCCAAGATGTCTGGGTCTCGAGTAATTTCAGCGAGTGCGAGTAGCAATGTTGCGGTATCGGCCCTTTTATAAAGAGTATATGAATATTTTTGTAAACGCATTTGAGTTGAAAAATGTGGATTTGTGAAGAATGACAAGTTGACTACGCATCGCCCAGGGTACATACTACCCGGTATCTTTGTTGAAGGAAAGACCATGACCATTTCTCACCGCTGGTCTCAGCGACCGCCTGGCTCCACATGGGGTGACTTCGGTGCGGATGACCAACTCGGGCGACTGAATCTGTTGACGCCAGAAAAAGTGCGGCAAGGCATTGCCGAGGTGCGTGATGGGCGTTCATTTTGTCTGAGCTTGCCGCTTGTTCACCTAGGCGAACTATGGTGGCTCACGCCACATGCACAACATTTACGTAAAAGTGGGCGTAACCGATTTTTTCTTACGGCACCACCACTTAGGTTGCCCGGTGCCATTGCTTCTCCAGTGACACCAGTAGGGACAACTTGATATGCGAGTTGTTGTTCTTGGTGCTGGTGGATTCCTGGGGTCTCGTCTCGTTAGGCGACTAATAGAAGTAAAAAAAATCAATGAAAAACCGATCAGAGAAATCGTGCTTTGCGACCAGCAGCAGGTTGAAGCACTGGATATTCACGGACTGAAAATTTCGTACCTAACAGGAGACTTGTCTGATCGGAGAGTATTGGACCAATTATTTGCCGAGCCAATTGATGTCATTTTTCACCTTGCGGCTACTTTAACGATGGCCGCCGAAATAAATTTCAAGCAAGGTTTAGATAACAACGTTATTGCATTCATCGATCTTTTAGAACGATGCAGGTTAAGTTCTAAAAGCACCAAAATAATTTTTGCCAGTTCAATCTCTACGTTTGGTGGGAATCTTCCCGAGGCAGTCACAGACGATGTATTTCAAGCGCCAGATACTTCATACGGCACGCACAAAGTGATTGCTGAACAACTCTTGGCAGATTACAGCCGCCATGGCTATGTGGATGGCAGAGCATTGAGATTGCCAATAGTTGTCACACACCCTGGACCATCTAACGGGAGCATTTCTGATCAAGTATCAGCGCTTGTACGTGAGCCCATCAGAGGGAAAGTCGTTGTTTGCTCTATGCGCCCAGATAGCCAGATGGCAGTCGTGACAGTTGAAACCGTAGTGTCAAATTTCATCGTGCTTGCTTCTGTTGATTCAGCTGAATTGGGTTCTTGGAGAGTTATGAATCAGCCTGGTTTGAGTGTGACGCCGACGCAAATGCTAGCAGCCGTAGGACGGCATATGGTGACATCGCAGCCACTTATTGATTGGCGCCCAAATGAGAAAGTGATTGCAATCATTCAGGGGTGGCCTAAAAAATTTGTCTCGCAAAGGGCTGAAGCGATTGGTCTGCAAACAGACTCTTCTGTGGATCAAATCGTTAAGTCATTTTTATCGAGTGAATGCTACAAATTTCCTAAGGACGTGAAATGAAAATAGCCGTGATTGGCGCTGGGCCGGCAGGAATAGCTGCTGCAAGATTTCTTGAAAAGATGGGGGTCACTCAGTATGTGATTTTTGAGAAAAGTGACGGTGTAGGCGGGACTTGGCGTGACAATCGGTATCCCGGGCTGACTTGTGATGTACCTTCGCATCTGTACAGATACTCATTTGCTCCTAACCCAGATTGGAAATACGAATATGCTCCTGGGCATGAAATCTGTGACTACGTTAGGAAAGTAGCTAATGAATCATTGGTTAATGGAAAATTGTGCTTTGGGGTGGAAGTAATAAAAGCTGAATTTGAGGCGGGCGGTTGGAAGTTATGGTCACCAAAAGGAGAGTTAGGACGATTTGATGCCGTGCTGGCTGCCACAGGAATTCTGCGTCATCCAGTGATACCGAAAATTTCAGGGGCTGAAGGGTTCACTGGCGATATCTTTCATGCAGCGCTATGGCCTGAAGGATATGTTATTGAAGGAAAGAGGGTTGGTGTTGTCGGAACAGGATCAACAGCTGTTCAGATATTTCCCGCCATCATTGACCGAGTTCAGTCGGGAAAGTTATTTCAGAGGACGCCTCAGTGGATCTTCCCAGCAAAGAATAATCCGATTTCACAGGAAAAACGTGATCGATTTCGTCAATCAGAAAGTGCTGTTGCTGACCTCTACACATTCTTGGCAAAACGGTTCAATGGCCAATTTGCTGCAGCAGTAGTCGGAGAAAACGACGAGGCATTGCAGCAAACGACGCAAGCTTGTTTAGAAAATTTGAATACTGTGAAGGACGAAAGCCTACGAAAACGTCTTACGCCTGACTATGAGGTAGGGTGCAAGCGGTTGGTTGTCTCTGATAAATTTTATGCTGCTATACAAAACAAAAACGCTGAATTGATTGACATTGGCATCGATCACATTGAGGCGGGAGGCATTAGAACCGTTGATGGTCAGCTCCATGAGCTCGACACCATAGTCTTTGCAACTGGATACGATCCGTTTAAATTCGTACGGCCAATGGAAGTCATAGGCCGTGCGGGTATCACGCTAGACGATTACTGGCAGCATTCTCACAAAGCCTACCGCTCAATAGGTCTTCCGGATTTTCCCAATTTCTTTCTGATTGGAGGGCCAAACAGCCCGATTGGGAATTTCTCCTACATTATGACTGCGGAGGCTCAAATTCAGTACATATGCCAATTGCTGGCCATGTTGAAAGATGGGAAATTCCGCGAAATTTCACCCACGCACATAGCCACCGAGCGATTTAACGCTGAGGTCAGTACTGCCTTACCCAAAACCGTCTGGGCGCGAGGTGGATGCACCAGTTGGTACTACGATAAAAATGGAAGCGTTGCCGCTTGGCCATGGACTTATGAACGTTTCCAATCTGACATGGATAAGCCCAACCAGAGTGATTTTGATCTAAGATGAGCTTTTGCTTTGTACCTGCACATGGATCTATCGGACTCTAAACGTGAAATTTTGGATGCTGCGGCACAGTGTTTCATGGAGCAAGGATTTCATGCCACCAGCATAGATGTGGTAGCGCGACGCATGGGCTCTACAAAAGGACGTGTTTATCACCATTACCAATCCAAGGTCGACTTATTTTTTGACGTTCACAGGCTTGGGATGGAATTACTGTTCAACTCAGTTGACCGAGCGATGAGGAGCACGGGTGATCCACTAAAAGTGCTTGTTTCCATGATGAAAGCACACGCATTAGCTTTATTCGAACATCACACCTATGAAAGTGTTGTTGTTCAGGGTGTGCAATTGCACCGATTTGGCGCGCTGACTGAGCGCCAGCGGAGTGAGCTGCAAGACTTGATTGCAAGTCGAGACAGTTTTGAGAAGCTGTTCAAAGACCAGGCTTCTTTGGCCAAAAAGGCAGGACTCCTTGGGGAGCTTGATGTCTCGATTGCAGTCAAAGTAATGTTGGGTGGTTTGCAATGGTCGTTGATTTGGTATAGGCCTGAACTGGACAGTGAACAGGCTTCAAGAGAGCAGTTAGCCGAAAAGATGGTAGAAACAATTTTGTTCGGGTTAGCCACGCGGAATTCACCACCGAATGTGAATGTGGCCGAAGTGCATGAGTCCACCTGAATCATCATCCATCAATGATTCTTTTTTAGCGCAAGAACAAGAACTAACCGCATTGAGATGAATTTTCACTATGTACTATGAACCCGGCCTCACTCCCCATGGGTTACCGCATGACCCTTTTAAGTCGTGTGTAATCCCGCGACCGATCGGCTGGATCTCGACCGTGGATGCACAAGGTCGCCATAACCTTGCGCCTTACAGTCAATTCCAGAACGTGACTTTCGATCCGCCAATTGTCATGTTCAGCGCCAACCAGACCACCCAGGGAGAGCGCAAGGACTCTGTGCGTAACGCAGAACAAACCGGTCAATTCGTTTGGAACATGGCCACCTGGGAACTGCGTGAGGCGGTAAACATCTCCGCCGAAGAGGTGCCCCATGGGGTGGACGAGTTTGAACGTGCGGGGCTGGAGAAACTACCCAGCCGCCGGGTCAAGCCCATGCGAGTCAAAGGTTCGCCCATCCATTTCGAGTGCGAATACCTCAACACCCTTCGCTTTCCAGGCAAGCCGCCCATGGGCACAGTGGATGTGGTGTTCGGTCGTGTCATCGCTGTACATATCGACGACCAAGTGATTGATGACCAAGGCCTGATCGATGTGCTCAAGATCCGTCCAATTGCCCGGATGGGCTATTACGACTACACCACAGTGGACAGCAAATTTCAGATGGTGATTCCAGGTAACAGCCAAGCTTTACTGGCGGGCCTTGAGGGATCGGGCGACAAAACCCGTCAGACCCACAAGTAATGAACCGCTCACCCGTAGCTTATCTGAGACAAGCATAACCACGAGAAGGAAATTCAGCCGGGATTTCAAACTTTCGGCTGTGAAACTTTTCACGCAGCTCGGGGTATCGGCACCTCAGTCAGCCAAAGGCTTTACAGGAGTGAGCGAAGTTTCCGGAGTACAGAGACCTGATAAGCAGGCTTAAGAGAACTGATCTGTATTGAATACACTCATTTTTATCGCTACCGCATCACTTCCCTCATTATTTTTTTAATTTCTGGCAGGAAAAGTGCCTCTGCTTTATTGGCGGCAGTGACAAGACCAAATCTGGCTTTAATTCGTAACTCTGGATCAAGCGGTAACACAACGAAATCGGGAGCAGATGCCCGAATTGCCAGCAATACGGTATCGGTTTGCTGTGTAACTTGGACGAGATGTGAAATTTCGTCGCTGTTCAATTTCACCAAGACATCGGGGTGAGCGTGTTCACCGTATCTTTCCACCATGATTCGAGCGGTTTCATCACTGAGTGGTGTGGACGCAATAGGGTAGGGCTTTAGATCAGAGAACTTGACCGTTCTCTTTTTCGAAAGCGGGTGGTTCGGTCTGCACATGAAGACGCCATCCATCTCGGCAATCTGTGAAACGCGCAGATCAGGTGCAGGGCGCAGCGATCGAATGTCTAAGACCGCAGCGTCAATCAATCGATCGCGGAGCATCTGTGCCAGACTGGTTGTGTTTGAGCGAACGATCTCGATGTGAAAGTTCGGGAAGTTGGTCCCGAAGTGGGCCAAGATTGGTGTGCTGAGCATGGCGCCAGGTCCAGAGCTTAGACCTAGACGAATGCGGCCACTGTCACCCGCACTCAGGATCCGCCCGCAATCTTTGAGTTGCTGCGCATACTCCACAAGAGTATGACTGCGCGTTAGTACATCCAGCCCAAAGGAATTAAGTTCGATTCGTTTTCCGATTCGATCAAAAAGCTGCTTGCCCAACTCATCTTCCAATGCTTTGATGCTTCTGCTCAGGGCAGGTTGGGTCATGTGCAAAGCATCAGCTGCTTTAACAAAGGAGCTAACTTTAGCCAATGCAATGAATTGTCTCAGCTGTACGAGAGTCATCAGAATCTATGCCTTATAGGTTGTATGCATAGTACCAACAATGCATTGGACATCATGATATCCGATACATACGATGCCTGCCATGTCCTTTAATGAATTGGAGTGAATGATGAAACTCGGTATCAAAAATATGGCTCGTGCTGTGGTTCTGCTTGCTCTTGCAGGAGCGGCATGGGCACAAAGTTTCCCTACCAAGCCCGTGACGCTGATGGTTCCCTATCCTGCTGGAGGCGTCTCGGATGTCATTGCCAGGACCTTGAACAGCACCTTGGCCAAGTACCTCGGCCAGCCGGTTTTTGTTGAAAATTTAGGTGGAGCCAGCGGTGGTATCGCTGGCCAGAAAGTATTGAATAGCCCAGCCGATGGGCACATGATTTTTCAAGGTTCGCCGAACGAATTGATCCTGGCGCCGTTGTCCAACGCCGCCATCAAGTACAAGCCTGAAGATTTCCGATTGGTGCAGATGATCACCATCAATCCTCTGGTGATGCTTGCTCGCAAGGATCTGCCTGTTTCAAACGGGGATGAATTGGTGGCATATGCCAAAAAGGTCGCAGCTGAAGGGAAGTCATTGACCTATGCCAGTGTCGGTCCGGGTTCGCTGTACCACCTGTTGGGTGAACATATGTCGCAAATCACGGGTATCCCCATGACGCATGTCCCTTACAAAGGGGGGGCTCCTGCTGTGCAGGATTTGATGGGTGGCCAGGTTGATATTTTCATGACTCCTTACGGTAAAGGCCAGGTTCAACTGGTGGAGGAGGGCAAGCTCAAGGCTCCTGCTGTTCTTTCTGCAGCACGCCAGGATATGTTTAAAAAGGTTCCTACGCTCAATGAAAGTGCCGCCCTGAAGGGATTTATCTTCGATACCTGGGCAGGGTACTTCGTTCATAAAGATACACCTGAGCCAGTGGTGCAAGCTTTACACAAAGCATTGAGTGAAGTGGCGAGCGATCCGTCCGTGAAGAATGCGCTGGAAGCTCAGGCGATGATTGTTCCTCGTCCTCAATCGTTGTCGGCTCTGTCGAAGCTTTATGCGGACAACACAGCCAAGTACCAAGCGATTGCCAAATCGATGCGCTTGCAGCCGCAATAACGAGAGAGTCATATGCAGGAAAGTCGCTATCTTGCGAATGCATTGGTTCCGCGTATCGGTGAGTTTGTTCAAATTCGCCGTGATATCCACGCAAATCCAGAATTGGCCTTCGATGAGCATCGAACGGCCTCCTTGGTGGCAGACAAGCTGACATCTTGGGGGTATGACGTCTCAACCGGACTGGGGGGTACCGGTGTTGTGGGCTCATTGCGTCGCGGACTCAGCAGCAAGTCCATTGGTTTGCGTGCAGATATGGACGCACTTCCAATCTTGGAGTCCGGTTCAAGCTCCTGGAAGAGCAAGATACCGGGCCTGATGCATGCTTGTGGTCATGATGGTCACACGGCAATGCTGCTGGCAGCTGCAAAGCTCATCTCAGAGGATCTTGAGTTCGATGGCGTGGTTCACCTGATATTCCAACCTGCTGAGGAAGGAGCAGGCGGTGCGCTCAAAATGATGGACGACGGTCTGTTTGATCGCTTCCCGTGCGATGCTATTTTTGCTATGCACAACATGCCTGGTGTTGAAGCTGGACGCTTTGAATTTCGCAAGGGCTCGGCTATGGCTTCAAGTGACAATGTGACCATCACCATCAGTGGTCGAGGTGGCCATGGTGCATTCCCCCATGAAACCACAGACAGTGTGGTGGCAGCTGCATCGATTGTGATGGCCCTTCAGACTGTCGTGGCTCGAAACGTTGATCCTCAAAGTACAGCGGTGGTAACCGTAGGTGCGATTCATGCCGGAAAGGCCAACAACGTCATACCCCAGGAGGCGCAGCTTGAACTCAGCATTCGGGCACTGGATACACAAGTCCGATCGTTGGTCAAAGAGCGCATTGAGTCGCTGGTCAATTTCCAGGCTCAAAGCTTTGGGGTTCAAGCATCCATTGACTGGCGAGAAGGGTATGCCGTCCTGTTGAACGCACCTGAAGAAACTGAATTTGCTACCAATGTGGCCATGAAGGTTTTCGGAGCAGAACGTGTTGAGCCCAACGGCCCCGCATACACTGCCAGTGAAGACTTTGCATTTATGCTTCAAAAAGTGCCAGGCAGCTATATTTTTATCGGCAATGGTAGCCCTGGTACTCAAGGCGCTTGCCATGTCCACAATCCGGGCTATGACTTCAATGACGAGATCATTGCGCCCGGGGCGGCGTTTTGGCGAGCTTTGGTGTACGAGTACCTCAAAGTCCAGGGATAATTTTTCCGTAACTATAGAAAAAATGGGCTGCACCGCAGCCCATTTATATTGGTTCTCAGTTTGCAGTGTTCAGCCTGAAACGAAATGGCCGATTCGACTAGCCACTGCAAGCTGATGCTGCACAAGATTGGATCAGGATTCTGGCTTGATATTCAGGTCCTTGGCAACATCGGTCATCCACGCTACATCATCAGCTATCAGCTTGCGGAAGTCCTGAACGGATTTGCTGGTGACTGGAGTGATGCCGATCTGGGTCATACGCTCGCGAACACTGGGGCTGGTTGCAGCGGCGCTCAGTTCGTCGAACAGACGTTGAACTACAGCCGGTGGTGTATCTGCATGAACTGCATAGCCGCCCCAGAAATTCAGTGGGGGCACATTGACTCCTGCCTCGGTGATCGTAGGTACATCCGGCATTTCGCGCATTCTTCGCGTGTCAAATACTGCAAAAACACGCACTTGGCCTTTGGGTGCGAAGGTATAGGCAAAGCTGGCAGCGGTCAGAACAAAGTCCACCTCGCCACCCATCAAAGCCTTGATCATGTCAGGGCCAGATTTATATGGGACATTCTCAGCCTGGAAACCAGCTGCTCGCTCAACTTGCACCGCCTTGAGGTGCTCCATGCTGCCAGGCCCAAGGGAGGCATAGCTGAGTTTGCCTTGATTGGACCGGCCAAAGCTGATCATGTCAGCCAAATTTTTGAATCGAGAGTTCGCTGGTGCCAACATCACCATAGGCATGACAGTCGTTTGTGTGACTGGGATAAGTTGGCGATTAAGGTCAAAGCGTTTGTGGACTGCCTGGACCGAGGCCATGCTGTTGAACAAGTAGATCAAGGAATGCCCGTCTGCTGGTGCTTGGAGCAAAGCCTGCATGCCGATTTGAAACAGGCCACCTGGCCTGTTATCGACGATCACTGTCTGTTTCAAGGATTTTTCGAGTTCAATGGCCAGGGGTCTAGTACTGACATCCGCCGCGCCACCTGCTGCAACTGGAAGAATAAATTTCACAGGTCCTTTGGGAAAGCTCGGTGTTTGTGCAAAGGCAGGCATCGTCGGCAGGGCGGCAGCGCCGATCAGGCCAACAGTTTGCTTAAGTGCATCCCGACGGTTAAGGAAATTGCTTTGGGGCATGGTTGTCTCCTGGTGATAAAAGATTGTTGTCAAGCGCGTCCTGTGGGGAACGGGGAGCGGTCATCCGCCAGCATTAACTCTCTGGCGAGTAACTCAAACATGTGTGCACGGACATCCGCATAGGATGGGTCGTTTATGAGATTGACCAATTCATTAGGATCCTGCTGCAGGTCATACAGTTCAACCCAATTGTCCTGGTCATAGATTGTTAGCCTATGACTTTCGCTGATCACTGAGCGTGCACGTACGGGAACCTTTAGACCAAAGGTTGGCGCGTGGCCATCCTCTTCGATGAGTACAGCAGTCCGTCCGACCGAGGGTTGACCTTGCAAGGCGGGAGTGAGATCTAGGCCTTGAATGCCGTAGTAGGGAGCCAGGCCTGCGCGCGATAGAACCGTTGTGGCAATGTCTATGGTGCTGGCCAGTGCCTGCGTTGGAAGTCCTGCGTTAGGTAAACGGCCTTGTGGTTCGGTCCAAATAAATGGAACACGCACCAAACTCTGATAATGCAATGCTGATTTGAGCAATAGGCCATGATCACCCATGAAGTCACCATGATCGCTGGTGAAGATCACAACCGTGTTGTCGTCTAATCCCAGAGCACTCAAACGGGCTAGGACACGTCCCACCGCATCGTCGATCATGCTGATCATGCCGTAAGTTAAGGCAAGGGCTTCCTTGGCTTCCCGTTCCGTGGCTGCGAATCCTACAGTGGATGTGATGCGTCCTCTGCCTTCAGCTCTCTCGCGGTGCAGTGCTGCCACTGGCGCAAATGTACCTCCTACATCCAAATAGAAAGAGGCTGGAAGCTCGATCTCATCTGGGTCGTACATGTCCCAGTACTTACCTGGTGGCGTAAAAGGATGGTGTGGGTCAGCAAAAGAGCAGTGCAGAAAGAATGGCCGATTCTGATTTGCGGCTCTTTCTAGGAACTCCTCAGCCCGATCACCCACCCATGCGGTTGGATAAAGATGCTCATCCACTCGGGTTCGCCAGGCTTGTGGTGCACTGTAGCGATCATCTGGAAATGCGTTTTTCGCTCCACGTAGCTGATCAATGTCACCCACCTGTGACTGAAGCCAGCGTGCGTAGTCGCCCTCAACCATGTCCCCATGCATTGTGGCCAAATCCACATGGTCAAAACCGTAATAAGGCGTCTTCACTCGATGCTTGGGTTCTTCCCGCCATTTGCGCAGCAGCTCCATGTCGTAGTTGCCGTCTTGCCAGCGATCTTTTATGGCATCGGCCAGATGCGCTGGTGGGGCTTGCTTGCCTTCAGGAAATGCAGGTCGGGGCGCTTCAGGCGGCATGTCTGTCATGTTCTGCAGATGACATTTGCCCACCAGCCCAGTGAAGTATCCTGATTCACGCAACAACTCTACGAAGGTTGTGGCGTTTTGCGCCAATGGGATTCCATTGCAGCGGGTGCCGTGCAGAGAGGGCATGCGACCTGTCATCAATGATGCACGGTTGGACATACATACGCCAGTGGCCACATAAAAGCGGTCAAAGCGTCGTCCTTGACGTGCCAGGGCGTCAATGTGAGGTGTTCTAACCTGACTGTTACCGTAGCAGCCGACATGGTCCGCCCGGTGCTGGTCCGTGGTGATGAACAAGAAGTTGGGCTTTTTCATCGCAGCTTTATCGGAACAGCAGACCGCCAGTGACGTGGAAGGTTTGACCGGTCATCCAGCGGCTGTCGTCGCTCATGAGGAATGCTGCAACCCCCACCATGTCGCCGGTGTCGGCCAGGCGTTTAAGTACCTGTGAGTTCATGATGCCGTCAAGCTGTGCCTGGGTGAACGTTGCGCGCGGCACCTCGGTGGTAGTAAAACCCGGTGACAAGGTGTTGACACGGATGTTGTCGGGGCCCAGTTCGCGGGCCATGGCATGTGTCATACCGTAGACGGCCGCCTTGCTAGCGACGTAATGCAGGTAGCCGGTCTTGCCCATCCAAACGGCGTCAGACCCAATATTTACAACGCTGGCTTGACCGGCTGCTCGCAGATGCGGCAGCAAGGCACTAGTGAGCAGCCATGGGCCGCGCACATTTACCGCCATTACACGGTCCCAGACCTCGGGCTCGATCTCCCAAAATGGGGAGAGTTTGATAGTTGAGAAAATCGCCGCGTTATTAATCACGCCATGCAATTTGGGATGCTCAGCCTGCAGCTTCTGCGCGAAGGCCTTGACCGAGCCCACATCGGACACATCCACGGTATAGGGCTGAGCCTTCAGGCCGGCGGTCTGCAGCTCTGACGAGGCAGCCTTGACTGCCGCTTCATTGATGTCGGCCATCAGAACAGTAGCTCCCTCTTGCGCTATGCGAAGGGAGTAGGCCTTGCCTATGCCTTGACCAGCCCCTGTAACGAGGATGGTGCGCTCAGCCAGACGCTGATTGGGGGTGTGGGTTTGGTTACTCATTTTTTTGTCTTTCCATCGAAGCGATTCAAAGATTCAGGCCATGCGGAAGGGATCGCGTGTCGCGCCACTGAGTTCCACCCAGACGGCCTTGGTTTCCATGAAGTCCAGGATGGATTCCATGCCGTTCTCGCGGCCCAGGCCGCTGGCGCCAAAACCACCGAAAGGCACGCTGGGGCAGACGGCGCGGTAAGAGTTGACCCACACCGTACCGGCACGGATCTTGTCGGCGACGCGGTGAGCTCTCTGTATGTTCTGTGTCCAAACAGAGCCTGCCAGACCGTATTCGGTGTCATTGGCCATGGCAATAGCCTCATCCTCGGTGTCGAAAGGCATCACACAGAGCACAGGGCCAAATATTTCCTCTTTGACGATCCGCATCTCGGGTTTGACATTGGTAAACACTGTGGGCTGTATGAACCAACCCCTGAGTTCGTCATCCACTCCGCCTGTGGCCAAGGTGGCTCCTTCCTCTTGGGCGACGCGGATGTATTCGCACACGCGCTGATACTGTGGCAGGTTCGAAATTGGACCCATTTCGGTTTCTGAGGCCTGGGGATCTCCTAGGCGAATGGTCTTGGCCCGCTCAACAATGCGTTGAACTAATTCGTCAGCGATGCTGCGGTGAACGATCAGACGGGAACCGGCCATGCAGGTCTGACCCACCGCTGCGAAAATTCCTGCGATTACACCGTTGGCAGCGGCTGCCACATCAGCGTCCTCAAAGACCACCTGCGGCGACTTTCCACCCAGTTCCAGGACAACCCCGTTGAGCTGACTGGCTGCGGCTTGCGCGACCGCACGTCCTGTCGCGGTCGAGCCAGTAAAAACAACTTTGCTGACGCCAGGGTGGCTGGCCAAATGGGCGCCTAGACTCCGATCCTGTCCGGTGACCACGTTGAATACGCCGGCAGGAATGCCGGCCTCTTCCACCAACTTGGCGAAAGCCAGCGTGGAGGCTGGTGCATGCTCGGAGGGCTTGAGCACAAATGTGCAACCAGCTGACAAGGCGGGGGCCAGCTTCATGGCCATCAGCATCATGGGTGCATTCCAAGGCGTGATGGCCGCCACCACACCTACCGGCTCACGGCGGGTATAGACAAAGAAATTGGTTTTGTCAGTCGGGATGGTGCTTCCTTCGAGCTTGTCGGCTAGCCCTGCGAAGTAGTTGAACCACTCAGGCAGATAACGCAGTTGGAAGATCATCTCGCGGTAGAGCTTGCCGGAGTCGCGTACTTCCATACGCGCCAGCGGTTCAGCGTTTTTCTCGATCAACTCTCCAAGGCGGCGGATTAGCTTGGCGCGCTGAAAACCACTCATCTTGCCCCACGGTCCTTGAAGTGCACGCTGTGCGGCCGCCACGGCCAGATCGATGTCTTCTACCCCCGCGTCTGGCACACGTGCCCAGGGCGCCAAGGTGTAAGGGTCGATGGTGTCAAAGGTCTTGCCTGATTTCGCGGGCAAATGGCGGCCGTCGATGAAAAGCTCATAGTTCTCCAAGGTGGAGGTATCTGGGACGTTTTTTATTTGTGTGTTCATAGGGGCTACTGTCAGGGTTTGAGGCTGAAGCGCAGTGAAGAAAACTGTGGATCAACGGCTGCAGTCTAGGAATTCACCCATAATTAATCTAATGAATTAACTTCAATCTGCTATATCCTTTAGTGATACCAAATCCACTCACACTCATAGCCTCAGCCGCTACGTGATCTCTATGCCCGCCCTGCAACGCCGAATCCGCCTGACCCAGTTGCGCTTATTGGTTGCCATTTCCGAGCATGGCTCGCTGGCCCGTGCCGCGCTAAATCTGCATGTCACTCAGCCGGCAGCGACCAAGACACTCCGGCAACTCGAAGAGGCAGTGGGTGAGCAATTGGTCAGCCGAAGTTCAGGCGGTAGTCTGCTTACCCCAACCGGCGAAATCCTGTGCAAACGCGCACGCTTGATCCTGGCCGAGCTGATGGATGCCGAACATGAGTTGGGTTTATGGCACTCAGGCGGAGCCGGGCATGTGGTGATAGGCGCGCTGCCAGTGGCCGCGCCCATGCTGATCCCACAGGCGCTTAAGGCCCTTGCGGTGATGGCCCCCCGCATAACCGTGGAGGTTATTGAGGGGCCCTATGACAGTATGTTCCGCGAGTTGGTGGCCGGAAAGATAGACATGCTGGTTGGCAGGGCCTGGCCCGGAGAGGAAACTGGCGTGATGACAGACGTAATGTACGATTCAACCTTCAGACTGAACGTGCGGGCCGGCCACCCTCTGTCGCAGCGCAAGCGGCTTACGCTCAAAGACACCACTGCTTATCCGTGGATTCTCCCGCCACCAAGTGCGCACACACGTGGTGCCATTGAGGATATGCTGCGGCACGCTGGGCTAGCCCTGCCAACGCATCCAGTGGAAACCACGTCCTACCTGGTCATCCGTTCCATGCTTATGGAATCCGACATGATTGCTGCCCTGCCCACGGAAGTGATGGACGCGGAACAAAAGCAGGGTCTGATCGTCAGCCTACCCTTGCGACTGGACCTTAGGCTACCTCCCATAGGTATCGTGCGCCTGTCAAAGCGCACACCATCGCCTACCGTTCTGGCGGTGATCGAGCAGATCAAGAAAGTGGGGGCGCAAGCTACGGCCATTTACGCCGACTGAGTGTTGGGCGCGCTTGCTGCCCATTACGAGTAGCGACGGCTATAAGCGATAGCGATGCAATGACCCAACAGTCTTCAAGGTATCTTTAATCAAGCTCCAGTCATAAGCATCTTTTAAATAGATGGTGAAAAATCTGTTCTCTTAACGAGACAAAGCGGCCATCGGCCGCTTTGTGTAGAGTTTCCTGAAGTAATCAGAACGGGTACTGTTGCTCCTGGGGTTCAATGGTCAGCCATTTGAGTTCAGTGAACTCGTCAATGACTGCGCGACCATCGAAGCGGCCATAGCCGCTGTCTTTCGTCCCACCGTACGGAGCCTGGGCTTCGTTTTGCACCGTGGAACCATTGACGTGCACTGAGCCATATTCCAACTCCATGGCAACGGCCAATGCACGATTGACATCGCGACCGAAAACGCCGGATGACAAACCATATGCACTGTCATTAGCGACCGTAATGGCCTCTTGTGCACTCTTGACACGAACAACCACAGTGATGGGGCCGAAGGTTTCTTCGTCGTAAATTTTCATGCTGGAGTTGACATGGTCAAGGATGGTCGCGGGCATCACGGCGCCATCGGCCACACCACCGCAGACCAGCTTCGCGCCCTTGCTCAAGGCATCCTGCAGCATATCGTTGATTCGTGATCCGGAAGAGGCGTTGATCATGGGACCCACGATGCATTGCGGGTTGACGGCGGGATCACCGGCGACGAGTTCTTTGGCGCGAGCGGCAAACTTTGCAACAAATTCGTCTGCGATTTTTTCATCCACGATCAAGCGCTCGGTGGACATGCAAATTTGTCCTTGGTACAGGAATGAGCCGAACACAGCGGCCTTGACGGCCTCATCCACGTTGGCATCATCCAAAACAATCAGCGGCGATTTCCCGCCTAGTTCAAGCAGGCATCGCTTGAGTTGCTTGGCAGCCTTCTCGGCCACAATGCGACCGACGCGGGTGGACCCTGTGAAGTTGATGCGACGAACAGCTTTATGAGCGATCAAGGCATCGACCACTTCCGGTGCAGATTGAGGAGAGTTGCTCAGGTAGTTGAGCACGCCGGCTGGGAAACCCGCTTCCACCAGGGCTTCCGAGATCAGCGCATGGGTGCGCGGACTGGCTTCCGAGCCACGGAACACCACGCTGTTGCCGCACACGAGGGGATAAGCAATGGCCCGGGCTGCGAGCACCACTGTGCCGTTCCAGGGCACGATGCTCAAGATGACACCAACCGGCTGGCGCAGCGTCATCGACAGTGCCCCGGGCTTATCGGTGGGAATGGTCTCGCCTTGAATTTGAGTGGCCAAAGCGGCTGCTTCGCGGAAGACATTGGCAGCCAGATGAACGTTGAAGCCAGCCCAAAGAGGAGAAGCGCCCACTTCGGCGGCCATGATCTCGATGAACTGCGGTGTTTTCGATTCCAGAATGTCAGCTGTTTTCAGCAGCAGGCGACGACGCTCGCTGGGAGGTGAATTACGCCAAGCTTTGAACGCGGCGTGAGCTGATTCAGCAGCTTTTTTGGCATCGGCTACGCTGGCCGAAGAGGCCTCGGTGACCAGTGCATTGCTGACGGGATGACGACGCTCAAATTTGGCATCGTTTTCGGCATTGACCCATTGGTTGTCGATGAGCAATTGGGCTTTCATGAGAGCAGACTCTTCAGGTTTTTGGTTGATAAAGAAACTTTTGATGAAATTCAGCATCGTGTTGAGCCGGATGAGCGTCAGATTCAAGCCTTGGCTGTCAAGATGTCAGCCATGCGCTCACCGATCAGCACGCAAGTAGCCATCGTGGCAACGCCTGCGATCCGAGGCATGATGGAACTGTCGGCGATACGCAAGCCTTGCACGCCGTTGACGCGCAACTGCGCATCCACCACGGCTTTGTTGTCCTTACCCATTCGGCATGTGCCAGATTGATGGAAATAGGTGGTCGCCCCGTTGCGCACGAAGTCTTCCATCTCTTTGCCCTGTAGCTTTTTGCCAGGTGCAACTTCTCGCTTTACAAAATCCTTCATGGCTGCAGAGTTGGCGATTTCTCGGCTTACCTCGATGCCATAAGCCAGGGCTTTCACATCGTCGGGATGGCTGAGGAACCGAGCATCTACAACCGGACGGTCCTTGGGATCGGCGGAGCGCAATTTGATTTCCCCGCGGCTCTTGGGTGCCACCAATCCTGCACACAAGGCCCAGCTGGTGTTGGGCGGGGTGTACTGCTTGGCCACAACATCCGAGGCGTATGGCAATTCAATTTGCACGATGTTGACATCGGGGGAAGCCAATGAAGCTTTGCTCTTGAGGAAGCCGGCAGCGTTGGCAGCACTGTTGCGGTGAGGAATGTGCTCCTTAGGCTCGAAAATACAGCCGCCGTGCAACAGGTGATCCTGGAAATTTTTACCCACTTCTGTCGAGTTGACGACGGTCTTGATACCGTGTTGGCGCAGTTGCGCGTCGTCACCAATGCCGCTGAGCATCAAGAGCTTGGGTGTATTGATGCCACCAGAGCAAAGAATGACTTCTGTTCCAGCCCCCACCACACTCTGGGTGCCCCCGCGATTGATTTGCACACCTGTGACCTTGTTGCCCGATAGCACCAGTCGATCCACATGGGTATTGACGATGACCGTCACATTCGGACGCGAGAGCACCGGGTAGAGGTAAGAGCGGGCCATGTTCTGGCGACGACCATCTCGGATGATCTGGTTCATCAAGGCGAAACCGACATTGCCTTCTTCCCGTTTCCCGTTTTGATCGTCGAATACGGTGTAGCCCAGCGATTTACAGGCCTGGAGCATTGCGGGTGCGAGCGGATGCGGGTTATGGGCCGGCTGACACCAAACGGGGCCACCCTTACCGCGATACCTGTCGTCCGCTTTGCCTTGCCAGTTTTCAACTCGGCGATAAATCGCCAAACCAGATTCATAGTTCCAAGACTTGTCGCCACTGACACTGGCCCAGTGATCCAAGTCGTCTTTAAAAGGGCGAGCCCAAATGGTGGCGTTGATGCTGCTGCCACCACCCACGACGCGGCCCATGTGTTCAGGAATGGCTCGGTTGTTGGTACTGGGGGAAGCGAGCGCGACGTCACCCCAGTCACGCTCGGTGCCGAGGTTGGTGAACCAAACGCTTGGATCAAGGACAGAAGGAGCCGTATCCCAATCACCAGCTTCAATCATGAGGATTGAGGCGTCTTTGCGAGTTGCTAGCCGGCCGACCAGTGCGCAGGCTGCAGTGCCCGTGCCCACGACAACGTAATCGTAGGAGGCCTTGAGATTGGCTCCGCGTTCTTTTTGGTTTGCACGCACCGCATCCAGCTCATCGGCCAGTACGCTTAAGCCAGTCAGGCCGAAGCCGGTAGCTGCTGCAGCGCGCATGAAGCCACGACGGTCGAGTCGACCAGCGATCAGCGCACGTTCCAATCGTTCAAGCAAACCGTCATTGGGGTTGCTGTGGGTGTCAAGGAGTTGGTTCATTTTGAATTCCTATTGGTCGGTGTCGAATTGGTCTCCAGTGGAGGGGCTCAAAGCACCAGCTACCACCGGCCGACACTTTAGGAAGCCGTTGAAACTCTTCGTACATCGGGATTTCCCCTAGCTTAAATTGTTCCAAGACAGAACAACCGGAAGCACCGGTAACAGCTTCAAATAGGAAGTTGAGCAGGATGGGTATGCATCAGCCAGATCCCGCAGGATGACCGACATTTGGACCGCAGCATTAGTTGCAGTGGGAGACCAGCGCGAGCAGCGCTTACTTTTTGAACGCTTTGGCGTCAATGCCAAGAGCCGTCATTCGCCTGTAGATGAGACCACGTGAGACTTTGAGCAATTTCGCCACCAGCGAAACATTGCCTTTGCACTCTTTGAGAAATTTCTGGATCAGATCGGCATCAGCCTGTTTCAAGCTGCTGGCTGTTTCGACCACTGCTTCGGCGTTGATGGGCGAAGCGGATGAACTTAATTCGATGTGAGCGGTTTTGACAGGAGTTGTGGTGCCAGGCTCCGCATCGCAGGGAACTTGGCTGGTGATACCAACATGCGCATGGCCGTTCAGATAGAAATCACATTGCATGTAAATTTGCAGCCCACTGCGCAAACGTAAGGGTTTTACTCCACTGCCAGCCAAGGAGGCCAGCTTAGAAAAGCTGATGTCAAAGATGTCTTCCACCCATAGCTGTGGTCGGTGCTCTTGTTCAGGCTGAATGCCCAAGAGATTGCTGGCAACAGAGTTGACCCAAGCCAGTTTCCCAGTGTGATCGAGGCCGAGCATACCGACCATGGGCGTGTCAAGGATCGTAGGTACAAATTGGAAGCGAACAACCAAATGCTCGTTTGAATGAGCCGCCAGCAAGCGATTTTCAATCGATGCGGCATAAAGTCCGACGATTGCAGAGGGATCAAATTTGAATGGACTGCCTTCGCGGGAAATGTCCAGTATCCCCGCCAATTGCCCATGGATGTTGCGTATGGGCGCTGCGGAGCAGTACATCGTCTTCACCGAGTTGTAGTAGTGCTCTCCTCCGAGCACGCACGCCTGCTTGCCAGTTCTGGCCACAATGCCGGGGGCGGTAGTGCCCACATGCTCTTCCGATAGGTTCACGCCCACCCTGTGTGCTATAGAAATGATTTTTTGATCGTGTTGAGATGCCGGTGTCGCCCCAATCAATACGCCCGTCGCATCGGTCAAGATGGCAGAACAATTGGCAGAGCCCAAGGCGCTTCCCAAAGATGGCAGTTCACTCAGCCAAGCCTCGTGCAGCGTACGGTTCCTTTGCAGTGCCAGGTGACTTCTGCTGGCCGAAACAGGTTGAAATTCAATTTTTTCTTGTGGTTTTTTATTCGCACGGTGGCAGCGTGTCCATGATTGAAAAATGGTCTCGCTCACAACCCCCGTAGGCAGAATTCCCTCTTCGAAATACCTACTTCGCGCCAAGATAACGCGGTCTTCGTGGCTCATGAGGAATGGCGAATTCATGGCGTGGTTCGAAGCTGACTGGCTGCGACTGTTACTTGACTGTGCCGCGCCATAAAACGTGTTTGATCGTCAAGAAAGTCTAAAGTAACCGAGCTAGCAGAAGCCTGTCAAGCTGCGTCTGGCTGTTCGGCCGGTGCCGCCTTGCGAAAAGCGTCCAGTTCCATGCAGGCCTTCTCTACTGCCATGATGAGTGGCCATTTAGACAGATCTACCTTGAAGCGTCGTGCACTTTCTATTTGCGGAATCAGATAACAATCTGCCATCGAGGGCGTGTCACCGTGGCTGAAGCGACCACGTTGGTTATCGGCGTTCAACAAAGCTTCATAGGCATCAAATCCAGCACTGATCCAAATGCTACACCATTGGTTGATAGCATCGTCATTCGCACCAAAGCTTTTACGCAGGTATTCAAGGATACGGCGATTGTTGATAGGGTGAATGTCGCATCCGATGATGGCCGCCAATGCGCGCACTTGTGCGCGGCTCTTTGCATCGTGGGGTAGCAAGGCCGGCGTCGGGTATTTTTCTTCCAGCCATTCGAGAATGGCGGGCGACTGCAAGAGTACCTCTCGACCCGTGTCTAAAGCGGGCACTAATTGCTGAGGATTGATCACCTTGAACTCGTTTTTGAGATGCTCTTCTTTGCCGAGATGTACTGCGACGTATTCAACGGTCAAGCCTTTGAGGTTCAGTGCGATGCGCGTACGGTGAGAAGTTCCGCTGCGCCAAAAGTTGTAGAGTTTCATGATGGTTGGATTTGTACAACTAAAAGCTGTATGCAAATGGTGATCGCGCACCCCTCAAACACCCAAATGTTGCTCCAGTACACTGGGGTCGTCGAGCAGCGCCTTGGACGTGCCATCGAACACCACTTCGCCTTTGACAAGAATGACGTTGCGGTCCGTGATTTGGGTCACATGCTACCAGTTCTTGTCGACGATGATGCTGCTGATGCCGCTGTCGCGAATGACTTCGCAGATGCGCCAAATTTCGCGCGCGATCAGCGGCGCCAGGCCTTCGGTGGCTTCGTCCAGGATGAGCACGTCGGGGTTGGTCATCAAGGCCCGGCCAATGGTCAGCATTTGTTGCTCGCCACCGCTCAATTGCTGGCCGCCATGGTCCAGGCGCTCGGCCAG
>JACCEB010238459.1_pt1 | contig 32889 bp, 28 predicted proteins | sample 7454761 | NCBI WGS metagenome assembly JACCEB01 (sample SAMN15323454, study PRJNA562643) | freshwater metagenome | isolation source: river surface water | place: USA:Blue River Watershed | collected 2017-08-18
GACACACCACACACATACACCACCTAATTGCACACGCTCAAAATGACTGACACAAACACAGATACAAGTATTATATATGTGTTTCTGGCAACAACAATCCTTGGTGGTCTAGTAAGTGTGGGAACCGCCGTGTATTTCTCGCTTCGTTGTATGCGCGCCCGAGGTGATGTTCCACCTGAACAGGCGTCACTTCAGGAAGTGGTTGTTATCTCCCCCGCGGTTGGGGTGCCGCCTGGGCTTGTAACTGCGGTACAGCAGCAGCGCCAACCGCTCCTGGCCGCACAGCGACCGCTGCTGCAGCCGCTACAGCTGGCATAGTTCCAACAATTTCATCCACGCCGGTCCTATAGGATTTCTCACACCCCACATAATAGTTTGCCAGTATTTCACGCGCCTTTGCAGCTAACGCATCTAGCCCAGGCAAGCCCGCTGCCACAATTTTTGGATTTACACCAATCTGATTTCCCCCAGAAATACTAAACATTGTTGCAAATAACTTATCAACTTCCTTCACATGGGCCATATGAATTCCCCACATTTCCTTCACACGCTTCTGTGCGACCTCTAATGCTTTGCCGGCCAGAGGAATCGTGGTCCCCTGGCGGTCCTTCACGCTCGCCGGCAAAATCGCCTTACATATATCCCCATCTCGTTGGGCTGTTATGCCTGCCAACGATTTAGCCCCAGTAGTCTTACCTTGTCCTTGGAAAAGGGCCTCCATTGTACGCAGGAAATTCATATACTCATCTGACCTTTCAGGTAATGCAACTTTCCCATTTTGATACACTTGATACAGTGCTTCTAGTGAAGCCAAACCAGGACTTTTAGAAAGCTTTTCACCAGGCCGAGGAATGCTGTCAGCAGCTGATTCTGGTACTAGGAATTTTACATTGCAAATATAGCTCTGTCCTTGACGTGCGGCTGCCGACCCAAGTGCATCCAATTGCAATAGCTGCAAGGAGCGGGCAACACAGTGTGCGACAGGTTTGGTCTTCTCTAGGGCCGTCACAATGCCAGCTAAATCTGTTGGCGCCTTATCTGTTGCCCCATATATACCTGTTGTAGTTCCACGATACCCACGATCACCCCTGTAATAGTCCTTGTCTTGATTCCGTTCAGCCTTTTTTTCTACGTCACTTGGTCTTATGGGCTGTAGTTGCGTACCTGCAACACCCTTTGTGTAAATGTGCATAGCAACAGTTTTCAGTGCAGTTGTTAATCCACGACCCTCTAAACTTGCAGGCAGTTCCACCTTCCACTTTTCTAATCCGTCACGAGGTGAAATTGTTATTTGTACTTCATTGTATTTAGTAATTGCCAGTGGTTCTCCATCTTTGTACGCATCACTAAAGTCTATGCGTTTATTTTCACTACCACTAATAGAGCGTAGTGATATACGTACCATAAAATTCACAGAAGTAAATGGAGACTTTAATCCAACATAATACCCACTATCAGATTTAATTAAATATAAATTGTCAGATTTTTCAAACTTATACCCAATTAGCTCAGGTCCAGTTACCGTAGCATATTTTTGCTTTAATGTAAGTTTAGTTGGGGTCGCACTAATGTAAGGGTTTAGCAGTGCATATTCCCCTTCAAGTACTCCCGCCCCTCCGCGTACATACGCCCCGCGAGCTCGTGGGTCAAATACCTTACCAGCAAGTTCAGGCTGTCCATACACACTACGCCCTGGTTGGCCAAGTGCTGCCGGCCCCCCTAATAGTCCAAATACACCACTTGCTTGCCTTATGTTTTCGCTGTCAAATACACTTAGTGCGAGTGCGGCGTAAATCTGGAAAAATCGCTTGAAGAAATACCCAAGAAGCACGCACACCTCCTGGCGCATCTTCTTGTATGCCTCAGGTGTTCCTGACGCTGTGCCGGTCAAAATATCGGCGCGCTGGAAATAAATCGTCGCCGGTTTTCCTTTCACAACCGGCATTACGTCAATACTACGAAAATATTGGTCAAATGCTCCACCAATGACAACCACATATTTATTACACGTACTAGGATTTCCGAGGTCCAGTAAATCCTTTGGTGTTATACGTTCAAACATTACACGTAGGGCCGCGTCTGCTATGAGCCGCATTGGCTGTGACGATTTTAAGAGGGTCTCGCGTGAGAGCCCCATTGACGATTGTGCGCCTCCCATATTACTTGTAGGGGCGGTTTTATTTGAAACCTGCAGCAGCTAATAGTACATCCTTATAGACGTCCAGACGTCGGAGGCACTTCTGGAGTGTCGCCACACTAACATCGGCGGCCTTTGCAATATCCGCCAACGGAATGTTCATGTCTTCCATATTGGAGAGCACAAAGCCCACGCAGCCAGCCGCAAGGGATGGTGGTACGTTCTCCACGCTGTAGCCCTCGCGCTCGGCCAATGCAGCCACTGCACGCGCACCTGCCTCAATTGCTCCCGCCTTTGCACGTGGAATGGCCAAGCGGCTCAGCGGCAAGGACACGTAGTCCTCGGCCTTCGTGGAGCCATACCCAGTATCCACCGTGGATTTTTTCAATAGACCCTTCTGCTCTGCCAAGGCAAACACCTCCTGGAAGAACTTTAGCGCCTTCGTAAAGGTCGCCGTACTGAGCGCAAACATGTCAGCGATTTCCTTTGGCTTGCGCGGGGTCTGGGCCTGCTTGAGGGCCGTGTAGAGACAGCTTGCCAGGACCGCATCGCGGGTCAAGCCGCGCCGGTCACACAACTCATGCAACATCACGTACATGTCCTTCGTGTCCTCCAAGATGGATGAGCTGAGGCCGTGGTTTGTGGCTATTAGGGATAGCCGGTCAAAGATTTGGAGGAGCGACCGCTCCTTATAGGGCATCGCATTCCACGTGTGGTATTTACGAATCCTATACATGTTCTTGCCACGCCCGCCGAGGATCATCGTACCAAGAGACGCCTCCGGAAGTCGGTGGTCCTGTGGGGCGCCCACACGGCACGGGTCGCCGCCCTTATCGTCGTTCGCGAAGAAGCGGTATTCGGCCGTGGTGTCGTAGAGACGGCCCAGCACTTCGCCGCACTTGAGGCACACGGAGTTGTCTTCGTGTAGAATCTCCTCGGGACCGGCCCCACACGGGCAGCCGGCAAACTGGCTCATTGGCTCGGGTGCCCCGCCAGCCCCACCGCCGCCCTTCTTTGGCACCACGTCGGCTTCGTCAAAGGCGTTCCACCATTCTTGCATAGTCTGTTCTATTGGCGCAGTAGGCTTGTAGAGTTTCGGGAATAGAGATTCCATAGTGAGGGTACTATGATTCTAGACCGCGCCACCCTTCAAATTTATAACACCGCCTAATAGTAAGTATGTCGGCGTCTGCACAACAATACGGAAATGAAACGCGCACGGCCATATTGCCGACCGCAGATACGGCCCAGCTCGGCTATCTCGGCCCACAGTTTGACCCGACCGACGAGCTGCTCATCCCCAGTCAAATTGGTGTGCGCAGTGAAGGTACAATGGGTGCTACTATTGACGCGGCCAAGGGTGCGGCCTGGTATGCGGATATGATTGGCTTCGGTGGACCATCCACTGATTTTACGCGGTCCATGGATGTCAAACCGTATCCGATTGGTGTCAATTACTTCCTCCGTACAAGCCAACAGTGCTCCAACGGGGCTGATATGTGGGAGTATATTGAAGGAATTCCACGGGGTGATATGTTGGGCAAGAAAATCACGTCGGCGTTGAATGCACTTGGCTACCCGCCGATGAAAGGTATGGCATCAGGAATGATAGAAGACGCCCAGGCGGCCCTCAATCCTGGCCCTATGATACGCGCGATGTTTGGTAATGCATATCCGCGATGCAAACAAGTTACACAGCGTGTGGGGTCGTCTATGAATAAAATCAAGAATGATGATGGGAAGTCCTACGTGGAAGACCCTGGATCGGTGGAATACAAGAACGGCGTGCCATATCAGACACGGTGGGTCTTGGATGAATATGTGGAGCGTGAGGCCTGGGAAAAGGACCAAAAAATATATGAGCGCGATGGCACTCTACGTGCTCCTACAAGTGAAGACGAGGGATTTTCTGGTAATAGACAATTAGGCGCGCTTGGTTTTACCGCCGCTATATTATTGGGTGTTGCTATTTATACATTTAAGGCCCGCTCAGATTAATTTACTTGCCAGTAAGCATCAGCGGCTTCCGTACAAGTTTTCCCTCCGTCAGGAGACGGGATGAGATACACATCGTCTCCAGCTCTTGGATGAGCAGTTTGGACGCATAGGGAATCTGGACGGTACTGAAGTTGGTTGTGTTCCCACACGCCTTACAGTTCCACACGCCGGCCACAGGGTTGGATATTGCGAGTAGGCCACAGTCGCGACACACGTGGCATACGAACGCATCCGAGCACTCCATCAGGCGCTCTTTGGTGAAGTCGCTCACACCGTGAGCCGCCACACAATCTCTCTCCATCTCGCCGAAGCGGAGCCCACCCTCCCGTGCTCGACCCTCCGCCGGCTGACGTGTGAGCATCACCAGCGGCCCCGAGGCGCGGCTGTGCATCTTGTCCGCTGAGCAGTGGCGCAACCGCTGGTAATAGCACGGGCCCACGAAGATCGCTGTCTCCATCATACGCCCCGTATGACCATTGTAGAGAATCTCATTGCCATACGGCTCCAGCCCATACTCGTCCCGCATAATCCGCGAGATGTCATCCACCGTCGTTTCATTGAACGGCGTACCATCTCCTAGCGCCCCTGCGCGACAACACATCTTGCCCAGCAGCGTCTCCATCAACTGGGCAATCGTCATACGTGAAGGAATTGCATGCGGATTCACGATGATATCAGGAGTCAAGCCGCCGGCTGTCTGGGGCATGTCCTCAGGGTTCAGAATCATACCCATTGTACCCTTCTGACCGTGGCGCGAACTCACCTTATCACCAATCTCAGGAATACGGTCTTGGCGCATACGAATCTTCGCGAATGAGTAGCCCTCGCCGTTGCGGTTGCGGTAAATCTTATCCACGTAGCCCACCTCGTTGTTACGCGGCGTGCGGCTGACATCACGGAAGCGCTTCGACCCCGCGGGCAACACGGTTCCTGTAGGAATGCGCAATGGCACCACCTTGCCAATCAACACGTCGTCCGAATCCACATACGTGTTCTCAGGCACAAATCCATCGGCACCCAACTTCCCATAATTGGCGTTCTTCATCTGCTTCGTCAGGTCCGCCTCGGGCTTACAGAAGCGCTCCTCCTCACCACTGGACTGGTTCTTCCGCTCTTCGTCCTTATAGGTGCGGTAGAAGATACTGCGGAAGCGCCCGCGGTCCAACGCAGCCCGATTCATCATCACCGAATCCTCCTGATTGTAGCCCGAGTAGGTCATAATAGCCACAATCACGTTCTGCCCCGTCGGCAACTGCTGGGCCCCGTAGAACTTACTCATGAAGGGGCTCACAAACGGCTTCTCTACATATGACAGCACATGTGCCATGGTATCAAAGCGGTTCAAGTAGTTTGTCGCATAAATGCCCATAGCCTGCTTGCCCATTGACGCCTGATAAGCGTTACGGGGCGACTGATTATGGTCAGGGAAGGGAATGTTGCTCGCAAGAGTCCCCAAGGCCGTGGAAGGGTGAATCTCTGCATGGGTGTGTGAGCTGTCACTGCCCTGCAGGTCCTTCATAGTCATTGCAATGTAGGCACCTTCAGTCTCACCAGCATCCACATACTCAATCAAGTTGTGTCCGCCAGGAGTCTGCCAGAGCATCAGCCGATTCCAGTCGGCCATCTCATTTACCTCCGCTGCTAGCCTACCCGTGGTATCCGCTGCAATCTCGCGAAGAGCATCCGCCACGTAGAGTGGGCGAATCATACGCCCAGCCTCCGTCGTAATCCAGAGCTCCTTGTACTGCGGCTTCCAGATAATCCCCGTGTGAATGTGCAGAACCCCTGAACGCTTGGCCTTGCGGAGCGCTGCCACCGTCGCCATTGTGTCCTCCACTGCCAACGTGCCAATCCAGGCACCATTGAGGAATACGCGCACGTTCTTGTGGAGGTCGCCTACATCAGTCCCTACAAGTGGCTTCAGAGTTCCCAGACGACCGAAGTAGTCGCTCACCACGCCGCCGGCCGAGTAGATTGTAATGAGAGACGTGGAGGACATGTTCTTCACAACACCGACCGAGTGACCTTCTGGCGTCTCACACGGGCAAATCATGCCCCATTGCGAGTTGTGGAGTTTGCGCGGGGCAATGAGCTTGCCTGTCTTCTCAATGGGCGTAGAGATACGACGCAAGTGTGAAATGCCGGCCAAGTAGTTGAGGCGATTGAGCACCTGTGACACACCAATCTTCGCCGGCCCGCCAATCTTCATAGACCCGAAGTTGCCCGTCGCCAACGACGACTTCAGATTGACATCCAAGATGGTGGATTTGATGATTTTGTTGATGTTGTTGATATTCACGATTTCCTCAAAGTTCCCGTTTGCCCGCCAAGACCCACCGTGAATCTCCTTACCCAGCGAGGCCCGAATGTCCTTCACCATCCGCGTCGTAAATGTCTTGCGGAATAGGTCGGCCAACAGGAAGCCAGGAATATCCACGCGCTTGTTCGGGTAGGCATCACGGTCGTCAGCAGGTAGGCGGTTTGCACTGGACCAGAGCACCTTGCGTGTAATGTGCGCCAAGAAGCACGCCTTTTCGTACGTCTTCTCTACGCCACCAATCTGGGGGAACAGTTCCTCACCAAGCACATCGGCCGCAGACACAGTGCGCTGACTCTTCACGGACCAGGCAGTCATGTACTGGGCAATCCAGGCCAGCGCGGCCTCCTGTGTGATAATGTCGCCGGCCTCCGCAATGGATTCTGAGATGACAATGTCAAATGCAGGGTCGCCGTCAGGGCCCAAGATGAGCTCACAGATGTCCTTGTCTGCTGTCACACCGAGCGCCTTGAAGAGGACAAACAGGGGAATGTCCGTCTTCACGCGCGGTACGGTCGCACGCAAGAGCGTCACCTGCGGATTCTTCGGGTGATACACCATTCGCACAGCGTTACTCTTAGGGACCTGGTCGTTGTCTGGACCAATGCACTTGATTTCCACCACCTCCTGCTCCTTGGCCGTGTTGCGGCCATTGCGGAACACGAATGGGCGATTTTCACTCATACGCTCCTGCGAGATGATAACGCGCTCGCCACCTTGGATAATGAAGTAGCCCCCCATATCCAACTCACACTCCCCTAATTGTGACGGGTGGATATGAGGCTGATCGTTCAGGAGACAATACTTGGACCCGACCATGACAGGAATCTTTCCCAAATGGACGTTGGGGAAGAGGCGCGTACGAGACTCGCGAACACCGCCGCGAGTGTGGTCAATGGACGTTGTGGTGACTCGTACATCTACATTTAGGGGTGCGGCATAGGTCAAGTTGCGCAGGCGCGCATCATTGGGAAGCATTGGATGCACCGCACCATTGTTCTCAAAGATAGTCGGCTTGCGGAGCGTCGTCTTCTCAAACACCACGCTGATTTCATACTCGTGATTCACTGGGGCCGCGGCGGGTACTGGAGGTGGAGCACCCTCGGCTCCTATTAGGGTGTTTGCAGCAGATGTAGAGAGCCCCATTGCGGATGCCAATGCTGAGCGTGGCCCGGCAAGTGGCGTCTCTGGTGAGCCTTTGACTGTAATAGGATTCACCATTGTAATAATCTCAGGGATGTCGTGCTCCATGAACTGGTTGAACGACTCCAACTGATGACTTAGAATCTGCTTCCCGTCCGACTGTGCAAAGAACACATCAAGGATGTGCCGATAAGAGGGCGTGGGCATTGATTCTGTAGGCGTGGAACTCATTGTTGTTTGAGAGCTGGTACGGGCTCGGTTGGGGCCCATCACAATCAAATTTAGGGTGCGTCCTTTATGCGCCCCGTGAAGTGGGTAAATCTTCACTACAAGTAAGCTATGGACATTAAAAGTGTGACTGTAACGGGTGGAAAGTCAGTTTTTAATCCTGTTGTGGATGCCGAGGGTGGAGATGGTGAAAAGAAGCGCTTGCGGCGGACGCGAAAGCAGTCTGTGGCCTACCGTGTAACAGGGAAGCTGGATGAGCATGGGGAGATGGTTCGCGGAGGAACGGCTGTTTCTCTGCCACAGGCGCGGGTACAAACAGCAGTGGTGCCGCCAGAAATCAAGACGATTTCTGTGAATCCCGATGTCCCGGCGACTCCTACAAGTGGCGGTGCTGATGTACCAGTAAATCCGCCTTCACCTACTACAAAGGTGCTATTAGGAGGTAAGAAGCCACACCGAGTGAAGGTATTGCTAACAAAGAAACGACGTGTGGATGAGACTGGCGCGGCTAAATCTGGAGGGGCTGGGCCCGACCAGAAGCAGAAGCCGGCACGCAAAATACAAGTAGGGCTCGGTGCGATGAAGAAGAATGTAACACGGGCCAAGCGGATTACGAAGACCGCAAAGACTCTTCCGATTGAGACAATACGGGGTGAGCTCGTGAAGGCTGGCATTATCAAGGAATCCAGTAAGGCCCCTGAAGGGGTGCTGCGGCAAATGTACGCGGATGCAAAGACAGTGAGTACGCGCAGCCTATAATTAGGGAGCTGCGCTCCCTAAGACCCTAGCCCTTGAATAAAGGCTCCGCATTACAAATTATTTATGTCAGTTAATGTGTCTAATAGCCCCCTACTGTAATAGAATTTCACAAATATGATTTGTATTTCTGTAGTTCTACTAGTAGAACGTATGGAACGCAAATATTTACTCGGCGGTATTTTGGTGGTCGTCGTGGTCGCCATGGTGTATTTGAGCATAGAAGGATTTTACGCCTACACGAGCTACAGCGATTATTTGAAGCAGAAATACGGTATGACACCCGGTATGGATACAGCGTCTATGTCGGCGTCTGAAATTAAATTCCGTCTTGCATGGACGGCCGATAATACTCCATCAGCATCCCAGGAGAAGCTCTATGATTTGATTCGCAAATCTGGTAATTTAGATGAAATACGGAAGCTCATGACCGATCCTTCCGCCAAGGTCCCCAAAGAGTGGCTAACGTATTTTGATGATACTGACTATGAAAAGAAGATTTGCGTACCGACTAAAACAGGGAGTGAGTGTGGATATGGTGATGCTGTATGTACTGGTTCTGGTTCTGACCGTTCATGCAAAATCCAGAAACGCACAGGCAGCCGGCTAAATACGAGTGCAAATACGCGAAATCCTACCTACTCAAATCTTGACAACCCTGGTGGGAAATACTTGACCCAGTGTGATTCAAATGATTTCAACTGCATCCGAAATCTTACGTTTGCCGATGCAAATTACCGCCCCTACTCCATGCCTACTAGCGACCTCTTTGGTGCCTTTGACAACAGCCTCACAAAGCCATTCCCTAGTTACACACCTGGTACAACAAATCCTACTAGCACACCTGCGACCCCCGCTGCAACCTCAAATACTCCTAAACTTCCCAAATCTGCAGATGAAATTGTTAAATGCGTCATAGATTGTATTGGAAAATACGGTAGATCTGTGTCAAGTCTAGAAAGTTGCCCTAATCTTTGCAAAGAGAACTAATATGGTCTAAGCCTTGCGCACTACTCTACAAGTATGTCGTTACAGTGGCGTCGTGTGAGTTATTATTGGCACAGAGCAGCCCTTCCTGCATTTGCAGGGTTTATTAGTGGTAGTACGCTAATGTGGATGATGATTGACGGAAAATACCAGGCAATTCATAAACTCCCTATGCCTAAGAGACTGGTTTAAATTGCCCGCGTAAATACCTCTAATAGTAACTCTAAGATGGCCGTCAGCACACTTCAAACAATCGCATCCATTGTTACAGCAATTTTTACCATTGGCTGTTACGACCAGCTCCGTGCCATGAACAAAGGCGGCGAGTCACCTTTCATTGCAGCTGTTAAGCGTACAACTGGAGCAGTTGTAGAGGGGGCTAAGGCTGGGATTGGCGGCGGCCCCACAGGAAAGGCTTAAGCCTGGCACACGTTAGTACTTTAAGAGCGGGCCAGGTCCAATTACAAATGAACAACGAATATATACAATATTGGAATCAGTATAGGCCCAAATATGGTCCTAATACTGCTATCCTATTACTGGTCGGCAAGTTTTATGAATTGTACGACATTCAAGACCCTGAATCGGGTGAAACATTGTGCAATGTGCGTGATATTTGTGATTTCCTTGGGCTCAATATTGCTATTAAGCGTGGTGAGGCACCAGATGGAAAAGACGTGTTGGTTGCTGGCATTCCCGAGCACGTGTTGCATAAATGGGCGGGGCGACTCACGGACAACGGCTGGACTGTCGTCGTAATTGACCAAGTGAAGGACCGCGCGGGCAAAGTGGTGCGCCGCGAAGTGAGCCGCATCCTGAGCCCAGGGACACACTGGGAAACTGCGGCTGCACACCAGGCACCCAGCATTGTTGGCATTTGGATGAGCGCCGGCGCCACTTTTGGTACGCCTCCTGCATTTGGTGCAGCGGCCTTTGACCTTTCCACAGGAATCACTTCCACATTTTCAGGCGAAGCCTCGGGGCGTACCGACGTCTGGAGCTCGGATGACCTCACACACTACCTACAAGTACAGGCCCCGCGTGAGCTCATCTTCTGGTGGGCCGGCGATGCGTTGGACCGGCCCGATGAGCCGACTTTGCGACGCCGCCTTGCTTACCCCGCCGGCGCCCTACATGTTCGCCAAGCTGGCCCCTCGGCATTAGATGTGAGCCTTGCACGTGAGCAATTCTTGCGTGAAGTGTATAATAGCCAGAGTCTATTACCAGTTCGCGAATGGCTCAGTCTCCGAGAGGATACTATTGCAGAGTTTGCGTTGTGTCACTTGCTCCTCTTTGTCAAAGAGCACTTGCCGTCGGCCTTTGAGCGACTCCATCAGAACGCACGATGGTCCCCGCCGGCCGCCATGCGCCTTGGAAATAACGCCTTGACACAGCTCCAGATTATTGCACCACGTATCCAGGATTCTGTGCTAGGTCTCTTTGGGTCTTGTATTACACCAATGGGGAAGCGTGGAATTCGCGCACGACTCCTGCAGCCGACCGCCGACGCTGGCATTTTGCAGCGTCGTTACGACCAACTGGGGGCTTTTATGGGCGCGGGAGAGAACCAGCGGAAGAATATTCAGAAGTTGCTACGGGCAATGTTTGATTTGCCACGCCTCCATCGCCGCATGATTTGCTCCCAGACGACCGCCGCCGACATTGGCTGTCTCCACCAGTCTTACTTGGCAGCAGAGATGCTGGCCTTGGCCGTGCCGGCCGCCCTTCAGCCCCCACCAACACTCCTAACAGCCCTAGCAGAATGGCGCCAAGGAGTCTTTGAGCGTGAATTCTCTGTAGAAAAGGCTCAAAAAGCCACAACTAGTCCTGACATCACATTCCTACAAGCAAGTACCGAGAAGAACGCCGATATTTTCCGCCTGGAGGGACAATTAGGAGATGTACGGGCGGAAGCAGAGAAATTCTGTACCACGGCCAAGGCGATGGCGGGTGTCAGCGGCGATGCAGTGCGGCTGGAGGAGCAGGATTCCACGCCTTATGGAGTCTATGGGACGACGACGGCCCTTCGGAATTTCAAGGCCGCAATGACTCCTGGGGGTGCAGCATCGCTTGTGGATGCGTTCAAAGGGGTGAGCGTGAAGACCCAGAAGAGCGGGGGTTGGATTGAGACACCGTGGCTGGAAGCCTTGAATGCAAAGGCCTTGCGCCTTCGTGAAGCCCTTGCCACATCCCTAAAAGTTAGTCTGCCAGAGATTTGTCGGGCTGTGAGTGAGGCCGCGGAACAATCCAACCTCTGGAGAATGTTGGAGGACTGGGTGGAGGACGTGGATATTGTCCAATGTTTGGCCCGTGTGAGTGAAGAGCGGGCCTACGTACGGCCCACCTTGGTCGCCGGCGATTCTGCAGCATTTTCCGCAAAGAATTTGCGCCACCCCCTTATTGAAAGCATCTTGACTCGTACGGAGTATGTGAAGCATAACGTGGAGCTCGGGCCGGCGGCCCTTGGTTGGCTCGTGTATGGTATGAATGCATCAGGGAAGTCATCACTGATGAAGTCCATTGGAATTGCCGTGCATTTGGCCCAGTGTGGTTGTTACGTGCCGGCCTCGGAGTTCAGCTTCACCCCGTTCAAGTCAATTTACACGCGGATTTTGAACCAGGACAATCTATGGGCGGGCTTGTCAAGTTTCGCGGTGGAGATGAGTGAAATGCGGGAAATCTTGGCGGCGGCTGATGAGCACACACTGGTCCTTGGGGATGAGCTGTGCTCTGGTACGGAATCTACGGGGGCACAGGCACTTGTCGCGGCGGGCATTGAGTGGCTCTCAGAGCGGAAAGCTCGCTATGTGTTCGCCACGCATTTGCACGGGCTGACAGACATTTTGCCATCGCCCGAGAGTTTGCGGCTCCAAGTGTGGCATTTGCGCGTGGTCTATGATGCAGCCCACGACCGGCTCATTTATGACCGTTCGTTGCGCCCAGGCTCTGGTTCATCACAGTATGGTCTGGAGGTCGCACGGGCCATGCATTTGCCCACGGAGTTCCTCACGAAGGCCCATGCATACAGGCGGAAACTATTAGGGACGGTGAATGAGGCTGAGGCGGTGGGTTCGGCGTGGAATTCAGTGGTGCAGCGGCGGGCATGTGAGATGTGCGGTGCTGGGATTGTGCGTGACCTGGAGGTTCATCATATTCGGCCTCGGGTGGAGGCTGGTGGGGCAGGCGCAACGCACTTTGCTGATGGGGCTGGACGCGATGATGCACGGAACTTGATCGTGGTGTGCCAGCGGTGCCACGATGAGCACCACGCTGGCCGCTTGGACATTCAGCCGTTGCGCATGACAAGTGCGGGACCAGCGCGCGTGCCTGCTGCCGCTCCAGAACCAGAAGTACCGACTATGAAAGCCATTGATTTCTCTCAATTTAAATACGCAGGGAGCATTGGAACATCTGCACTTTCCGACAATACGAACAACACACACCCTAAAAGTAAATGGTCGGCGACCGAACAGGAGACTATACTGGACGTATTGCGGAAAAATCCAGGGGTCAGTTTGAAGCTCCTTGTATTTAAGTTACAGGCGAGTCACGGGATTGAAATTAGCGAAGGGGCGTTGCGAAAAGTACGGAGTAGTGGCGGATTTTAGGTCCAATAATTGCACAATTACTAATATACTTGCTAGTAGTAGAAATGGCTTCAAATCTAAATGCATCACGCAATGCAAATATTGACAGAGTTGCAGCTGAACTTAAAATTGAGGGGGCTGCATATATTGCTCAATTGAAGAAATTTGCTACATTAGACCCTGAAGTTAAGAATAATTATTTACAGACTGCGATTGGCTATAATACCCCTTTTGCAATAAATTGGTGTATTGCACATGGAGCAGATCCAAATCATGTAACTGCGCTTGGTCATACACCATTGTGGCATGCAGTATATTTTTATCGTTATACATGCCCTGATTGTGCAATGACATTAGTGAAACATGGAGCCGTTTTTAATCCTAAAAACAGAGAACATTTGATATTTCAGGCATTAGAAGAATATAAAAATCGTAGTGCTCATCCACCAAGTACTATTCAGGCAATAAAACGGTTTATACTTGATTTATTAAATTCATATTCCCCTGAAATATTGAAAATACTCCGAAATAGTATTGGACAAACGCCTTATGTGGTTGCTAAATTATATGGCATAATAGACCCTGATATACTTGCTGCAATTACTACAAAGACAGAACCGAAGCCCACAAATAAAAATATATATGGGCGCACGCTAGCAAATTATGAAGCACTACAAGCAATGGTCAAGAAACCCGGTGGAGGATTTCGTAAGAAAACCCGTCGCAACAAACGTATAATGCGTAAGACAAATCGCAAATACAGATTGTAAAATTCTATAGTATTAGTATAATATGCCTGACATTTACACAATAACTTATACTGCTTATTATGCTAATCCTGATAGACTAGGACTTGAGCTTATTCGTTCTGTTACAGCTACCCTAGATGTAATAAATAGTCGTACAGGTATAAGATATGGTGATGAAAAAATTGAAGAAAAAGCAGTTGATAAAATAAATAGTCATAGACTTGGTATAATTATGACACCAGGTTATAACACTAGTGGCATAAATATAAATATTAACCACAGTGAAAAAAAAATAACTATAACTGAAAACTTTATAAGTACGCCCCGTGATAATAGCAGTACTATTAGTAGTAATACTAATGATAGTAATAATAGACCACCTATTACTGGAGCAATAGGTGGTCGTCGTAAAAAGACTAAACATGCGCGTCGCAACAAACGTACAATGCGTAAGACGAGCCGTAAAAACCGTCGCTAAATCCTAAATACAGTTTATTATACAAATAAACACAGTTTAGTATTTTTACTCAGTCGCCACCACAGGAGCTGCAGCTGCAGCTGCAGCGGCCTCAAGCTTCTCAATACGAGTCACAAGGCGGTCAATGAGCGAGCGCTGCTCCATCACCATCGAGCTGGCACCAAGCTGGGCTGACTCAATGCGTGAAATACGCGTCCCGAAATCACCCGCTGCACCCTCAGCACGGTCAAGGCGCCCGAGAATACTGGCAAGCGACCCCTGGACGGACTGAATATCATCTGAGAGCTTCTGGAAGCGGCTCTCAAACTCCGTGGAGCTCACGGAAGGACCAGAAGAGGCCCCTACAGACCCACCGCCAAATGCCTTCTTGAGGTCCTCAAAGGACGACATAAGGTCATTCACCTTGCGATCCACCTGACGAATCTCGGAACGGACGGGATTGCCGACCTGGTAATTCAAACCACTGCCATAGAGAACGCTCGTCATTTGTTTTCTGTAGAGGGCGCCGGAATCAACCGCATTGGCTTGAACGCAGGCCTGTGTGCCGACCAACACAGTGTCCTAAATTTGAATTTCGCCCCGAAACAAGAATTAGACACACGCCCTACCAACATGATCATTCCCATCCGTTGCATGAACTGTGGAGACCTCATCGCCGATAAGTGGCGTACCTACCAAGCCCGCCTTGCAGCCCGTCGTGGTGCAGGCAAACAGACTACGACACTCTACATTGACGGCACCAAGAACGTAGATACTCCAGAGAAGCAGACCCTGGATGAGCTTGGGCTCCGGCGAGATTGCTGCCGCAAGCATTTCCTGACCCACGTGGATTTGATTGAGAAACTTTAAAGGGAGCGTCCCGCTCCCCTTAGACCCCTACGGAGATAAGTGGTCTCCTGCGGAGACCACGACCTTCATATAGAGGCTAGGATACCCATACATCCCTAATAGTCCTCAGCGCCAACCTCCGCAACACCCCTAATAGTCCCTACCACGACCCACATCAAACCACAACAACCGCAGTAAAAACCACGAAACTTCTCTAACCCACAAACAGTTATAGGCGCATGGAGTTGCTTGTCCCAGGATTTTTTGTATTATTATTCGCCATTGTAACAGTGTTTGCAATTGTACCCCGATTCGGGCCCACTGTGACTTTGGTGTTATGTGGTATTGCCCTCACATTGGGTATGTACCACCACTACAAGCTCTTTTACCATGAATACCGCTTAGCCACATGGGCCGAAAAGCTTCGCACATACGGCCCTGGTGTTCTTATTACGGCCCTTATACTGTTTGTACTCGGCTTCATTTTCACCTTATTTGGCGGTCCATCTGTCCCTGTACCAAATGCAGTAACATCCTACGAGAATGAAGGTGAAACACCTCCTATGTCTATATTTGGCAACAATGAACCCGAATCGGCCATAAATACCATCACAAATACGGTTGGCGAGGGACTCAACGCCGCCAAATCTGCCGTCGGCGAGGGCATTAATACAGTGAAAGGTTTAGCAAATAACGGCACCAAGGCTGTCCGAAATGCATTCAAAAATAACGTCCCGCCATCGTTCTTTGAGCAAGTCTGAGGGGAGCGTCCCGCTCCCCTTCAACCCCTACGGAGATAAAGCCACCCTCGTGGGCGAGGGTGGCGCAATCTATTTAGGCATTATATGGAAACCAGACCCCCATACACACCCTACTAGTTACTATTAGGGTGTGTATGAAGACACCCTAAAATCTCTCCTAAAAATAAGCTATGCCGACTCCGGTGCATTCAGGTGGTGCGAAGACAATTCCAGAGCTTCGCGAAGCATTTACTCGCATTGAATCATTTGCAAAGGATTTAATCCAAACCGGCGGCTCAGTGAAGACAATGAGCCGTGATTTGGCGGCCGAATGGAAATCCGTATTTGGGCGTAAGATTGATTCCGCCGCGGCCGAAGAGTATTTGAAGTTCATTGGTGGTGAGACCGCGCCTGTAGAAGCAAAGGTCAATAAGCGCGGCAAGACGCGCAAGCTCAAGGGCGGTGCGGCTCCTCTTGCCGGCGCCCCCTTGGACTATCAGACCCGTCCAGGCATTGATGGTCCTTACGGGAATTTCCCGCCCTACGTGGATGGTGGTTTTGGCGTCGGCGTACCTGCCATTTCACAGAACTACATTATGACCCCGAAGGCCGAAGTCACCATTGATGCCGGCGATGGCGGCAATCGTCCCCTCCAAACCGGCGGCGCTAAGAAACGAACGGCCAAGCGAAAGTTACGTGGCGGTGCAGCCCGTCGCACATTAAAAGGCGGTAGCAAGTTCATCCTGTCCGCCGCCCCTACAACCGCCCTACAAGATGCAGTGACAGCATGGCGCGGCCAGACATTACCTGTAAGCCCCGATCCAAGCTCTACGGCCTTTAAACTTTAATACAATTATGTGCATAAATTACACATTAAACCCAATATTATGCGTTTAATGTGTATTAATTCACAGCGTTTGCCCACCCTAAGGAGCATTCTCTACATTAGAGTAGATTTCACGTTATGAATAATGCTAATTCCAATGCTGGAAATAACGCCAGCGCCAGTGCTAGTGCAAGTGCTAGCCCTGGTTCTAACACTAGCATACCAGCTAGTCCCAGCGCAATAGCGAACCCCAACACAACGCCTAGCGCAAACCCAAACATTATCAATATAGAGAACGAAGAATCGGCAGCCTCGGCCCCCGCCTCCGTGAATTCCTACGCAAGTTCCGAAATTCCGGCGGATCTTGCTCTTGATACTGGTCGTGGAGACATGTTTCGTGCTCTCTCCCGCTCACTCATTGACCGCTATTACAGGACCAATGAGTACCCCTATACGCGCCATCACATCCAGTCCTATAACCAATTCATCTCGCACGACCTTCCATCGATTATCAAATCCAACAATCCTATTCTCCTCCTAAAAGACCTCATTCCGGGTCACCCAGGAAAATACACATACAAGGTGGAAATCTTCGTCGGCGGCCAAGAAGGTAAGAATGTTCGCGTCGGCACACCCACCATCAGTCTCCAAAATACGGAAGAAGTTCGCCTTCTCTACCCCAACGAGTGTCGTCTTCGCAATCTTACGTACGCCACCACAGTAAGCGCCGACATTGATGTCAAAATCACCTACACGGAGGTTGTAGAGGAACGCACACGCACATCCAGTGGGCAGGAGACGGTCACCCGCAAACTTGTAGAGACGGTTCGTGACCAGGCCATTACGAATTTTGAGCTCTTCCGCATTCCTGTTATGCTTCACAGTAATGTGTGCCTCCTAAATGGAAAGTCCAAGGAATTTCTGCGACAGGCCGGCGAGTGCCCCCAGGATCACGGTGGCTATTTTGTCGTGGATGGTGCGGAAAAGGTGCTTATTACGAGCCAGGAGTCGGCGTTCAATACGCTCTACATAAATTTCCGCAAGTCCGACCCCGAGCTTCTCATTTATGCACCTATATCGTGTTTGTCGCCCGAAACACGTATTGTCAAGCGTGTCATGTTCCTTTTTACCCGCGAACGCCCCTACAAGGCCACGCCTGATGAGAAGGTGGTGGGCTATGAGGATGCTGCCGATAAGCCCAATTCATTCCGTCGGCAGAAGAATGGTGGCGGCACGCTATGTGTTAGCATTCCATTTGTTCGTAAGCCACTGCCCGTATTTGTCCTGTTCCGTGCACTTGGCATTCAGAGTGACCAGGAGATTATGAACCTCATTTTCCCTGATATGAACGGACCAGAGGCCCAAATGCTTGCCCCTATGCTTGTCCCCAGTATTGCCGAAGCAGCCCCGTTCTACAACAAGCACACTGCCATCCAATACATCAAATCTCTCACAAAGGGCTACGGCGAGGCCCACGTGTTAGATATTATTCACAACCAGCTCTTCATTCATATTGATGACCAGCCGCGCGCCCGTGCAATGTTCCTCGCCGACTGCGTCCGCTCCATCCTACGTGTTGCCGCGGGAATTGACCCTGAGACGGACAAGGACGATATTCGCAACCAGCGCTGTCTTGTTTCGGGTTTCCACATTCAGCTTCTGTTTAACCAAATCTACGCACAATGGCGCAAGCAGATTAACAAGGTCGTCGGTACAGAGTACAAGATGAACAGTGCGATTTACCAGGGGGCCAATTTCGCCCAACTGTTCAGTCCTGAACGTGCCAATCAGGCATTCCTCGCCGGCTATATAACAGACGCCCTCCGCAAGGCCTTTAAGGGTCGTTGGGGTGCGGGTATTGGCGAGGACAAGAAGGGGCTCTTACAGTCCCTGTCGCGCCTATCCTACATGGATTTCATGAGTCATACTCGTCGTGTGATTTTGAATTTTGACACCAGCATGAAAATCACCAGCCCGCGCCACCTCCACCCGTCCCAGTTTGGATATTTCTGCACCAATGAGACACCCTCGGGTGCGCCCATTGGTATTACAAAGAACCTCACAGTTCTCACCTATATTTCCACCGCAACTATGCCAGCGTATTTCATAGAATGGCTGCGTGAACGGATGAACTTGCGTATGCCGTCCCAGATTTCGGCCAGTGAGCGCATTCAGCTGACCCCCGTGTATTTAAATGGTGGTATTGTGGGTTACACGAAGGTCCCCCAGCGTCTCACACGCCTTCTCAAGCTTTTCAAGCGCACCTGTTGGCTCCCACCGACCACCTCAGTCAGCTTCAATATCCGCCAGAAGCGCGTCCAGATTTATCTAGATGAAGGTCGTCCCGTACGCCCTCTAATAGTGCTTCGGTCCGCAGATGCGGCTAGTGGTGTGCAACGCGTGCCCACAGAGCGTCTTGCGAAGTTCCCTACATGGCGCGACCTCATTTGTGGCACACATCGCCCTGATGCGGACCTCACAAATACGAAGTTTGAGGACCCGTTGAAGGAGATGGATATGACCACAATGAAACTAGAGCAGCGCATTGAGACATATGAGAAGCTCCTGGAGTCCCACGTAGCCCCACTTGAGTACGTGGATCCCTACGAGCAAAATGAGGCCTACATTGCCACCTTCGCGGAATACATTCAGCCCGAGACGACCCACATGGAGCTCCATCCTTCTACCATCCTTTCAGTCATTAATTCACAAATCCCCTTCTTGAACCACAATCAGTCCCCTCGTAATCAGCTCGGCTGCTCTCAGTCTAAGCAAGGTCTCAGTATGTATGCTACAAACTGGCGCAATCGGTATGATAATACGGGCCATGTATTGTCGTATGGTGAGGCACCCTTGTGTCGCACACTGTACCAGGACTATTTTGGTGAAGGCCGCATGAGTTTTGGGCAAAATATGGTCTTGGCTATTACGTCATACACGGGCTACAATCAAGAGGACGGCCTTATTATCAACAAGGACGCAGTGGATCGCGGTCTTTTCAGATCCCTCGCCTACCGCTCCTACGAGGCTTATGAGGAAGATGACGAGGATGCGCATATGCAAACACGGTTTGGCAATCCGACCCGCGTAGCGGCGTGGATGGATTTGCGCCCAGGCCTGGATTACTCTAAACTGGATGACCGTGGTATTATTCGCGTTGGTGAATATGTGGATGAGATGACTGTAATAGTCGGGGCCTACATGATGTCAAATAAGGGTGTATATAAGGATGCATCAGTGGCACCCCAAGTTTGGACGCGTGGGCGCGTGGAGAGTGTTGTAGTGACGGTGAATAATATGGGTCTGCGAATGGTGAAAATTCGTGTGGTCCAGGACCGTAAGCCCGAGATTGGCGACAAGTTCTGTTTGTCCCCTGACCACGAGGTGCTGACGAGCCACGGCTGGAAGGGGATTCGGCGTGTGACGGCGGATGATTTTGTTTGTACGTATGACCCTGAGACGAAAGCCACGAAGTTCAGCACACCCGAGGATTATCCTATGTTTGACCACCCTGGTGGCGCGATGATTAATGTGAAACTTCCTGATTGTACGCTCCAGGTGACACCCAACCACCGCCTCTATGTGCGCGAGGAGGGCGAGACTACATATGCTTTTAAGGAGGCACGCGAGGTCCAGATTATGATGACTGCTGATAAATCCTACTACACCCTAACTGTGGATAACCAGGAGCATATGATTCATGATATGGTGGATGCGACACTGGACCCTCATTATTCTACGGTCCATTGTCTGACAATGCCAACGGGGATTTTCTTGGTTCGTCGCAAGGGCTCTGCAGCGGCCTATTGGACAGGCAACAGTAACCGTCACGGCCAGAAGGGTACAATTGGTATGCTATTACGGGGTCACGATATGCCTCGGACAGCGGATGGGCTAGTGCCTGATATGATTATGACCCCTTATGGTATTGTTTCGCGTATGACACTGGGACAAATCATGGAGATGATTTGTGGTAAATATGGACTCAAGGCGGGGGCTGTTATGGATGGCACGGCGTTTATGAATGATGGATCGCCGGCGGATGCAATTGGGGACCGCCTGGAGGAGCTCGGGTTTGAGCGCTATGGTAACGAGATTATGTACAATGGAGCCACGGGGCAGCAGATTCAGACGGAGGTATTTATGTGTCCGCTGTATGGTATGCGCTTGAAGCATATGACAGAGGACAAATGGCAGGCGCGCGACAAGGGTCGCAAGGAGCAGCGGACACACCAACCGACGGGTGGGCGTGGCAATCAGGGCGGCTTGAAGATTGGTGAAATGGACCGCGACACGATTTTGTGTCACGGCATTGCTGGCTTTGTGCGCGAATCTTATATGCAGCGGTCGGATGGTGCGAAGTTCCCTGTATGCACGGGCTGTGGTACGATTCCCATTTACAACCCGAAGCTGGGGCTGGCCATTTGTACGTTGTGTGACGGGCCCGTGGAATTCACGGGGTCTAATGCAAACAACATTGAGATTGTGCCGCCGCTCAAGAAGCCGTCATCTGAGATTGTGCAAGTAGAGATGCCATATGCGACGAAGTTGTTGGACCAAGAGATGAGCAGCTTCTTGAATATGGGCCTGCGGTTTGTCACGTCGGCGGGGGTGACGAAACTCAAGAACCCGACGAACGAATTCTTCTCCACAGAGGTGCCGACGGGCCCACAGGAGCCCTTGAAGGAGCTCGTGCTTCCCGAGATTCAGGTAGCGAAGATTCTGGAAGCTAAAGAGCCGCCCAAGATTGAGGACTTGCAGGCTCAGGCGGAATTGGCAGGTATGACGCTGGTCCCGAAGGCAGACGCTGTGACGGAGCCTGTACCCGAGACAAATCCTGTTGTAGAGCCGGCGCTAGAAGGTGCAACGGAGGTTGTAGAGGAGGCCCCTGAAAGGTCCATTGTGGGAATGCCCGAAATTCAGCAGGGCGTACCTATTGGCGAAGAGGGTGTACCGCTGGCACCTGGCGCTCCTGGTGAGGCTCCTGTGATTGCGATTGGTACAGATGATGCAGCAATGGCAGCAGACGGTCTAGCACCAACAGAGAGCCTCGTGAAGTCGTTCTCAATCCCGATTGAGTCTGTGACACTTGGCCAGACACCCACTGCAGCAGCCCCAGGGGCTGCGGCGGCACCTCCTCGGCGTATATTGCGCGGAAACAACCGTAACAATATGCTAGCAGCAAATCCCGAAGGCGGCATTCCCACGACGACTGTTATGGGTGGGTCTAGCGGCACACCGACCATTGTAGTAAATAAAACAGGATAAGAGAACCAGTCTCGCACAATAACCCTAATAGCACATTTTTAGTGAAAATTCATACACCCGTAATAGTCCTATGCCGCGTGTATAAATTTGAGGCCGCGTCTTTGTCTGCTTATGTAGTAAGCACATTCCACGCTATGGCATCCTTTGACTACATTGACGCACTCTATCGTTCGCGAATTACACTGATGAAGATTCTCACTCTCCGTGGCTATGAGGTGAGCGCCTACAGCCGCTTCTCTCCGAAGGAGGTGGAGGCGATGTCACCTGACCACTCCATTGCAGCCGCCGGCTTTATGGTGAGCCACACATCGGACCCCAAGAAGAAGTGTTTGGTGGTGTATTATATGAACAAATTTAAGAGTAGCTCAAAAGTTCTTGATATTATTGTCCATACAAATGGCCTCAAGTCGTCCGACGACGCCTACGAGAACGAGCTCCAGAAGATTGGATACGAGAACGTGGAGGTGATTATTATGACGGGCGACATCATTACAGAGACGCACAAAGTCCTGGCGCTTCAGGAGTGGGTCCGTCGTAAGCTGAGTGTGAGCTTCTTCGGGATTTACCAAACGATTAACAATCCGATGGAGCACGTACTTGTACCGAAGCACGAGCGGGTGAGCGAAGAGGACGAGGCCGAGGTGATGAAGCTCGTCCAGAGTAAGAGCCAGCTTCCAGTCATCAAGTATCACCTGGACCCCATTGCACGGTGCCTTGGACTGACCCCGGGCGAACTCGTGAAGATTACACGCTCATCGCCATCGGCCGGCGTGTATGTTGTGTACAGGGTATGCGCACCATAATCAGATAGATGTCATCCTCTTCGTCATACAAAGAAAGCACGCCGGCCCCCGCTGGCTCGTCCAGCTCGGCGACGGCCTCGTGGAATATAGGAAGCAGCTCGTCCAACTCTGGCTCGGCACCCGTTGCACCCCTAATAGCCAATAATGGGTCGTCATCAAGTTCCTTTGCACCAGTGGCGTCTATTGGGTCTTCTAGTAGTTCATTGCGTGCTGGAAGCACAGGCGCAGGCAACACAGTATCAAATATCAATATAAGTGAATTACAAACCAATTATGATAGCCTTACATCGTTTGCAAATACTGGCCTCAGTTCAGTTATAAATACAATTACAGCCGATGCAACATCTTCCGCAAATAAAACACTGTTAGACAACAAATTAGCCGAATTTCGTTCATTTAACAACAACCTTCGTGCGCAAGTGGCAGCCCTTTCCAAGGACATTGACATTGGTCGCCGCACACAAAAACTGGGAGAGTTACGTGCCCGTATCCAGAAGCTAGAAAAACTGGAGGCTACGGCACGCGAAGAGGCCGAGACGGCTGAGTCACGACTGAAGTATGTAGAGAAGCGTGAGCAAGACGTCAGTTACAAGCAGCTCTTTTTCTTGGAGCGCCCTGTTCGCAAATTCAGTGTCCCGACATTTGTGACGCTCTCTGTGCTATTTGCCTTGCTCACTATCCGCTTCATCTATATGATCTACGTCGGCGTTGAGGCCGGTCCCGTGTCGGCATCGTATTTGACTGGATTTGGTGCTGCACCGGCCGCAAATACAAGTGGTCTGGGGGCGCTCTTTGGATATGGCCAACAGGCGGCGGCTCCAGGGCTCGGTGGGCTCTTCGCAACTGGTGGTATTACTGGACAGCTAAGATAAGGGGACGCAGGCGTCCATAGAAATCTCCATTACTAGTAATATGCCGGCATCTGTATCAACCGAATACATACGTCCGCTAATAGTCCTATTAGTGTTTGTGTGCGCGCTTGGATTTGCGGTGAATTACCTACCGCTCATTTTCACCACAGAGCACTTTGTCGGGGCTCCTTATACGTGTGGTGACTCCACAACCCGTGATAGTTGTATGAAGGCCGGCGGCATTTGGGCAGCCGATGGACGGCCCAGTGGCTGTGCAACAGATTGCACATGCTGCATGCCGAATATGAAATACACGATGACGGTCAGCTATCCTGAGCCTACGTGCCCCGCTTCTACAGAATCTTTCACACTCACATCAACAAATGAGGTCCCTGATAAGACTTACTTACCGGCCTCAACCTCAACCTCAACCTCAACTATTCCTCGTAATCCCGATGGGACTATGACAGATGCAGGCCTACAGACTCACGTAGGACAATTAGAGGGGGCGGGGAAGCTTCCAAAGGGACTCACGGAAGATGAAAAGAAGGACGCACAGACGGTGTATGCTTATTTGGCCGCCGATGAAACTGCATTGGCTGCAATGAAGACGGAGTTTTGCTACTACAACTCCCGCTATCGCTACGCGGTCACCCAGTTCCTGCAGTATGCCACTGCCGCCGCGCCGGCCCGGGGAAGCAGCTCTTCAGCTGCCCCATCCAACAATCCCACGGCTGATGATTGGCTCGCCGCACTTCGCACACTAGCCCGCCGTATGATTGATATGCTCTCTTTAATGACGTACATCACACAGCGCCGTATGCGCGACTATGGCGACGCGGGACCCGAAGTGGCTAAGCGTAATGCCGACCTCATTATGCGCCTGAATGCACTCAAGGACCAGAAGGCAGGTCTGGATAAGCCTAGTGCAGAAGTTGATGTGAGTGAGCGTATGATGGCCTTTACAAAGGAGAAGGCTCGTGCCAATCGCAACTTAATAGCCCTCTATAGTTTCCTTAACTTAGTGGCTCTTGGTATGCTCTTCTATGTATATCGCGCCACCTAATAGCCCACTTCCGGCCCTAGCTTCATAATTAATGTGAAACATTAGTAAATGAGTCTAGACATTAATAGCATAATTTCAGGGTCTGATAACGCCAGTGTATTAGGTGGGAAACTGAAATCTGCGAGCGACCTGGCAACACTTCGCACCCGTCTTACAGACTATGGTACGAACACATATGCAAATACACAGACAAGTTTGAATAATGCTAGCAAAAATCGTGATATGCAGCTCTTTTATACAGGTGCGGCGGCACAATTAGAGGCGGCCAATGCGAATTTGGAGCAGTCAATGGTTCCTGGTCAGGAAGCTGAGAAGAACCGCCAGGACACATATAAGCGCCAGTTTGAAATCAATGAATGGACGGCGGCCAATCGCCAGGAGACGCTCTTTGTTTTCCAGTTAATCTTTTTTGGCATTGTGTTGATGACTATACTGGGTGGCTTCTGGCGTATGGGCGTTGTGAGTGGCGCATTTGTGTCGTTTGTCACATTCCTAACAGTAGTCGTGTTGGTGTTTGTGATTGTGTATCGCGCACAATACACGGCCTTCAAGCGCGACAAGCGTTATTGGAACAAGCGCCGCTTCGAGAGCGCTGGGCCTCTGCTCAATCTCCCTAATTGCCCGGCCGTGAGCGACTTTGCCTCTACTGCAACGGAGACACTCGGCTCTCTTGATACAAAGGGCAGCGCACTCTTGAATCGCTTGGCCAATGCGAGTGTGACTGTGAATTTCTAATAACTTCTAGGCACACTGCAGATATGTCGTCATCTAGTAATAGTACTCCAGACTTACAAGGCTTACTAGCAGCGGCTGAAAATGGAGGCATTCCAGATGCGGCCGCTGGGCCTGCACCGCCTGTCTCAGAGACGACAGCTGGTGTAAATGCAATTGAAATACAGGCGTGGTACAAGACACAGTTTGACCGCGAAGTGGCCGTGGGCCAGGATTTGATGAGCGCAATTACAACGTTGTCCGCTGCTGCCCCAAATCAGACTGTGAAATCTACATTGGACAACACTATAAAAACACTAGAAGGGCACGAGCAAGAACTCAGACAGTCTATTGCAGAATTTGAGACAGTCGCCGAGCAGGCGTCTGTGCCTTTTACGGAAGAGGCCGCGCCTGTGACTGGTATTTCCCGCGAGCGTATTTTCACGCTCCAGGACTACATTCTCTTTATTTTCGTATTGGCCTACGGATTCTTCTGCATCTTCCTACTTGTACTTGTAGGGAAGCGCACAGAGTGGTCCAAGCCGACTCTTGGAAAAATGCTAGGAGCGTTGGTTGTGGTTACGATATTAGGGTATGTGCTGATACAGCGTTACGCATAGGGGGACGGGACGTCCCCCTAAACCCCCTCTCCCAATCTAGCTTCGCATTCACACCCACTATAGTAGGAATGTTGTATTATGCCCTTTCACGTATTTGCTATTAGGGTTTATGATTCGTATTGTGTATTTGCAAATACACAATACGACTCGCGGAAATCTTGGCGAGGCCGCCTGGCCGAGCCGGCCGACAGGGCACGGAATATTTTCCAAAATCAGATTTCATGATTTCGGTGGCATAAATCACGTTGGTATCCACTGTTTCCATTTAGATACTATTAGTGGTAATTTTGTATTAGCTTTATCAACATACCACTGTTTGTAATAGCCGTCAAACCGCCCACCAAATACTTTGAATTGTTCCTTATTTGCATATGGTACATTAAAGTACATATTATCACATATTTCACGATAACAATTAGTGCATACCTTATTACTGTGTAAATTTAAAATATGTCTAGGACAATCGCCACCACATCTCCTACAAGCAACTGGTGTACAATCTTCACATGGTATTTTGCGAATGCACTGAATCGTATTTGTATTTCCAGAATTCATTTGATATATAAAATCGGCCGCACGTATTTCAAACCACGGCTCAGGGCGAGACTCACTACAAGTCTTATGTGTATTATAAATTTCAAAAATACATACAATTTCATCATTATCAATATAAGCAACATCAGCAATTTGTAATCGCCCCTTATAGTTAAATCTATATTCTAGTACTACACGTGATGTATTACTAAATTGTGGTATTTCAAAATCTTCATAGTCAGGACCAGGACTAGTATGATAAGTACCACAAGCTCGCCTAATAGTAAGTGCAGCGCCACTTTCTACTAGTACTTTTAAGAGCATTTTAGCGTCTTTGTGAATTTGTGATTCTGATGGTTTTGTATAATAATTACACGGATTATCGCTCTTATAATGAGCAAAATGAGGACTACGTAATTGCCCTTGTTTAAAAATTAAATCCTTTTCACATTCAGGACACGTATATTTATCCGTCTTATTAGCAATAGCTGGATAAATATATGTAGTTGTACCCTTTATAAATGCACCGAGTGGTGGAATATTACAGGCCATACTAAAATAATGCTAGCCACATTTAGGCGTGTGTTGTGATATAGTTATGTTATTGTTTCATATGCTAATTGTCAATGTGGAGCCTTTATTCAAGGGAGGGGGTTTAGGGGGACGTCCCGTCCCCCATATCAAATTCACCCACCTCCTCATCACTCATAAACACGCGCACCATCCGATACACCTTCTGTGTGCCCGCACCACGGCTCTCCGTCGTCTGTGAGAGCGCCTTGTCAATCTTGTCCTCAAAGTCCGTACGGCTCAGCTGGGCGCCCAACTGGTACTCACGGTGCCACGCCTGGTAAGCACGCCACAAATCGGCCAACTTCGTCGTGTATTCCAGTGCCTTCTCACCCGTCCTGATGCGCTCGCTCTTGAACTTCGCGAACCCATCAAACGACTCCTTGTATTTGTCCGAGACCTGGCTCACAATAGGAGGAATGGGGTTCAGGCCCGTCTTGCAATACACATTCTCATACACCCATACAAGTCGGCTGAAGAACGCCTCGCGCCAACGGAACAGCTTCTCATCCAGCTCATAGTCCTTCGGATACACATTGCGTGCAGGGTCAATCTCTGGGCTATCAGGATCCACGAAGCGGCTCTCATAGGGAATCACACACAAACGACGCGAAATACCCCCGTCAATGTTCTTAATCGGCGGCAGCTGGTTGCACATCAGATGCATCTTACCTGTAATACGGAAGCTCACAAGGTCCTTGAAGAGCCCACGACCCTGCATCAAGTCGCTCGTCATCTGCTTGATAATAGACGCATTAAGTGCCTCACGCTCCTCAGGCTCTTGCATATAGATAAACCGCTTGTTACGAATGGCCATGATTTCGGGCGACGCAGCACTCGCATCATTTCGCTTACGAGTCACCGCCGTTGCATTCAAGTCCGCCGCATAGTCACCCATTGCATAGCGCATAAGATCGACCAACTTGGACTTACCGTTACCACCTGAGCCAGTCCAAATTAGGAAGATTTCCTCCTTATTGGTCCCCTCCAAGTGGGACGCCAGCAGACGCCACATGAACTCCCGCAAGTCCGCACGAGGAAACACCTTCGCAAAGAAGTCGTCAATCTCATCATGCACAGGGTCACGATTGGCAGGGTCATAAGGCTTGTAGGGAATCGCGGGGTGAATACCACCAATGTTGCCGGCCTGCTGGCGAACATGGTCCTGCGCACGCCCAGGGCGGTGCTGGACCTTATACACCTCTCGTGGCTTCCCATCCTTACCCCTAATAGTCTCCCCAGTTGGCACACGGAGGTCCAGCACACCGTTACTCACACCCATCATATACACATTGGAGTCCAGGTTGAGTAGGAACTTGGGCACATAGAACATACCCGCGGCCTCCTTCATAATGCCGTTCTTGAAATCCGATGCCTCCAACTTGGCCTCCAGCTGGTGCAGCTCCTTCCACTTGGCGTCCAAGATTTTCCCCGTAATTCCCTCCGTGCCGCGCTCCTCCTCGTCGCGAATCTTGCGCTTCACCCGCTGCTTCGCCATCACCACGTACTTGGACAATTCACGGTCAATGCTATTACGGATGTCAATGCCCTGCGGAATATCTAGCCACGTGTTGCTGGTGAATTCAAACCAGGCCGTCTCGCGCTGTTCAATAGAGGCCACATAGCGACCATCATACATCTTCTTGAGAATACGGGCAACACTGGTGTGCGTGGCCTTCACTTCCTTTTCAATGAACTCCACAATGTCGTCTTCAATGATTTCCTTGTACTTGTCTGGGTTGTCGGCCTTGGCCCACATACGGAGCGTGCCAAGGCGCAAGGTAGTCCCGTCGGCTGGTCCGCGGCCCCAGTTGTTCTGCCATTTACGATACAGGTCGCTCGTGTCATTCTCCACATACTTGGCCGACTTCTTGCTGAAGTCCATCCAAAGCTCAAAGCCGGCGTCGCTAGGGTCAATGCTGTGGAGACACCAGCCGACCTCCTGCCACGTCATAAAGGCGTCGGCACGGGCGGACGAGAGACATTCCAATGTCAGGCGGCGGGCGAGCAAGACTTCGTCGTCGCGATACTTCGTGTCAATCATGGCCATTCCCTCGGCCAGTGCCACGTCGGTCGCAGACGAAGGAGGGACGTCTTCGCCGCCGGCTCCACCACCAGCTGCAGCAGGTGCGGGCCCTGCAGTGAGTCGCGCCAAGTGCGCCTTCGCCTGCGCATATACTCCCTCTGCCTCCGCCCTAATAGCCAACTCACTAGGAACAATGTTGTAGCGAATGCTGAGGCGCTCCATGAGCATGCGGGGTGTGTATTCTGTGATACTCTTCTCAGCGAGAGAATCCTTTACTGGATCGTAGGACCACACCGCGTAGAGCTGGTAGGGAGGAATTTCGGCCTTGGACTCACCATAATAGAACCAGCCATTCTTCTTGATGACGGTTTCATCGTAAATATCCTTTTCGGCGTTAATGAAGCTCGTACCATCAAACGCGGACCCCACTGCATGCTTGTCCAGCATTCCAAGGCGGACGATTTGTTGGGCCTCGCTGTGGAGAATGAGGTCAGGGCATTCAATATGTACGCCGTCCTTAATGACCTTTGCACCACCCTTACGGGACTCGTAGGGGACGCTGCGGAGGCACACGAAGAAACGGAGAGGAGATAGTTCGCCGATGTTGTAGAATTCTTTGAGGGTGTCAATGTACGCTTTGATGAAAGTCTTAATGTTCTTCTTGTCAAATCGTCTGCGGTGAAGGGCGTGCTCGGTACTATATTGGAAATCCAAATCCACTAGGAGAGGTGAATATCCGTCGGCACGTCGCTGCTCTACAAGGTTCAAGGGTCTGAATCCCTTGTTGTTGTCGGCCACAAACAGGTAGTCGTGGAGAAGATCCAGGAAAGCAGGATAATCTTCGTCACTGACTTGCCACTTGCCGCCGCCGTCGCTGCCCATTTTAGTGATATTCCAGGGGCTTGAACGGCCCGTGACGCGGCGCTCACGGAGAAAGGCGTGGATGGGGTGGGTCAAATCACCTCGTTCGGTTGGCATTGGTTAGCTGATAAGGCTTGGTACTTAAACGCGGGCGACCGGGACGCGCTCAATTTTCCTGCAGAGGACTCTCTATTACATTCCATATGCTCCTAATAGTCAATCTCTAGTACGCTAACTGGTACCATAATGCCGATTCGGACTTTTAGGGGACTTTAAGGGGTGGGTGTTTGGCCGATTATAGTGTAATAATACGGTCTTATTAAAAGTGTTTAATTTTTGGGAAATGTATGCATGTTCATCGTAAACCCACATAGAACATGCCCACCGCAGGTGGGCATCATCTGCGTAGGGGGCTATGGGGGAGATGCAATCTCCCCCAAAATTTGATTTAAGGTCGGCTTGAATTATAGAGTACCCAGACCCACGCCATGTCATCACTCAAGTTTTGTCCAGTATGTCGCAATCTCCTATTCCTGATGAACACCTATGACGGTGCCGCCGCAGATGGCAAGCCAGGCGCACAGACAAATGATACCACGCTCCGGTGGTCCTGTAGGGCGTGTGGGCATACAGAGGACTACGTGGATGGAGGAATGCTATATGAGATTAACCTCCAGCAGAAGGTGAGCGAGGGCTACAAAGTTCTCCTCAATGAATTTACACGCCTGGACCCTACGCTGCCACACGTCAGTAATATTAAGTGCCCTAATGAGGAATGCAAGTCCAATACAGGTGGTGCAGAGCGTGACGTGATTTACATGAAGTATGATGCTGTCAATCTGAAATACTTGTACATCTGCAATGTTTGCGAGCAACACTGGAAATCGCGAGCCTAGGCTCGCGATTAGCCCCTGCTGCAGAACCCGCCGTTGGCGGGCGAGCAACATTGGAAGAGCCGCGCCTAAGGGAGCTGCGCTCCCTTAAAAACCCTAGCCTCTAAATCTAGCTTCGCATTAAGGGCCTATAGCGACTGCACGTCCCCCTAAATAACCGATATGAGCGGTCCCTCAAGTATTCCATCCGTCGCCTCCACCGATTCCTTTGACGACACCGATCGTCGCAGCTCGGCCCACACTACATCCTCATCCGTGGCCTCCTCTCTTTTTCCCACAGCACCGCCCGAATTCACGCCCGCCCAGCAAACCGCCCTTATTACCAAATACAACGACACCAGCCTCGCCGCCGCCAGCCGTTCCGATTACGACAAAGCCATCCACGCCTGGATTCGCGCCATCCATCAGTCCCCATCCCCGTTCGCGACCTACATTGAGACCTGGGCCCAGCAAATCTACAACAAAAATCCCATTCGCTACCACATCTCCAACATTCGCCTGCGGCGCACCATTTACACCCCTAATAGTCTCGCTAACCTACTCCTAATAGTCAGCTCAATTATCCACTATATAGCCCTTCTCCTCGCCGTCCTGTTTGTCATTGCTCGCCATATGCCATCTATGCTCCCTGCAGCCCTTCGGCCAACAGAAGAGCCAATCGCAAACCCTACTATCCTAGACTACGCCTACAGTTACACCCTTGGCCTAGTCGTGGATTTTTCGCATAAAACTGTCCAAGTTGGTTTTGACATCGGCTACAGCGTCGTCGCCGCAGTGTTCCTGTGGGTCTTCGGTACGTGGGCCGGCAGTTCGCTCCAACGTTACAGCGAGTTCATTCGTCGCAAGGGAACACTAGACCACTTAGAATCCAAGTTCCTCGCTGAGTTCCGCGCGGCTATTACGAGCCAACTCCGCACTCACCTAACAGTCCCGCTTCTGGAAACCTATCGCAGCCTCCTCCTATTGGGCCCCGTCCAGCGTGCAGAAATGCTGGCAACCTATGGGCGCGCCGACGAAGACCTGGCCACGCTCCACACATTTATCCTCAATCAACTTGCCACAATTGCAATGAGCCCGCAAATGGAAACGCTGTGTGTGAGCCAAATGAATGCCGACATGTTCAAAGAACTCGTCGCACTTTCTACCACAGAATATATTGACAGTTATGCAAAATTCTATGCGGCACTTCAGAATGCTGGGCAATCTCAAGTGACCGCAATTCAAGCCGGCGCGTATGATTCAATGAAATCGTTGCTGCGGTTTTCCGTCAATACCGCGCTCTATGGGCCCACCGCCGCAACCTTACAGGCCGTTGGAAAGACTCTTACTCCCGCGACCCCAAATACTCCCTAAAAGCCCATACCACGCAACGCAGCCATTTTCTTACTATTCTCTTCCTGTTGTGAGCCCTTGAGTTGAGCCGCGTGTTGTTGCGCAACAAACCCTTCTGTCTTACCAGCAGGTTTTTTGCTACAAGAATCCACAGGCTTTGTCATTATGTACTCTAATTGTTTCTTTGCATTCTGAGCCCGAGTAGGAGCACTTTCTACATAATAGCGTTTCCCAGGAATCACATACTCCTTTGGCCCAGGGCACGCCGAAGCCGTTTTCTTGGGTGGAGGAGGCCGCCGCTGCATTGATGGAGGAAGTAGTGAATCTCCAAAATATGTGCCACCTGCACCCGTATCATTGGCTATACTTTCAGGTGTATAAGGGTCTAACCGCTCATATCCAGGTGGTAACTGTGGGGCTGGCTTTTTTGGACGAGGCGGACCAGGTTTCGGCTCTTCATATGCCGGCATTGGAGCCATTGGAATACAACAATCTCCAGTACCACATCGTTTTGTTTTTCCATCTTCCAATGTAATGTTTTCGTGAAATCCGAGTGCCGCACAGAAATTTACTTTCAGAC
>JACCEB012057095.1_pt1 | contig 32860 bp, 48 predicted proteins | sample 7454761 | NCBI WGS metagenome assembly JACCEB01 (sample SAMN15323454, study PRJNA562643) | freshwater metagenome | isolation source: river surface water | place: USA:Blue River Watershed | collected 2017-08-18
CAATGCCTTTAGCACTATCTACTAAGAATTTGACTATATCCATTTTTTCATTATCCGTTTTTTCAACGAATCCTATATTCTTCATTTCATTTCCAGTAATTGGACTACTTACTGTTTCTTGATCTGAAACCATTACTATTCCAGATTCTTCATCATAAAAAACATTTTCTAACTCAACATTTTGACCTTTTACAACATCAACACCATCTACTTTTTCTACCGACATAATATTTGCAAATTGATTTGCTGGTGAATCAACTAATGACAATTCAACAAGATCATAATCTTTAATAATTCTAATTGTGGAATCTGACTTTTCATCATAACCATCGTCCCACTTATTCATACGTCCACCAATGGAGAATCCTGTTAATGTACCGTCCAAAACCTTTTCCCATGTATCTTGTGCACCTTTTGATACATATGCAGAAACAAAAACTCCAGAATAAAACTTTTTACTTTCTGGATCAAAATATCTATCTTCTTTAAAATTAATCATTTTACCAACTGCAAGTGGTTGATGCATTTCACGAATATTTCCACGAAACTTTTTAAATGCTTTTAATGATGCTTCAGAAGTTACTATATCTCCTTGCTTATCAATATTATCAAGTGAGGCAAATCCTGAGACAATACGTCTCTCTTTATCAACCTTCGCAAATGGAAGGGAAAGCCTTACTGATTCGCCATCGGTATCCCAATGGGCTTTAGATATAGTCATACTAGAATATATTATAGAGCCTTTTTTAACAAATGTTAATAACCTGTTGATAACCTGTTAATAACTATTGAGAAGATCTACCCTCGCCTTTTGGATTTCTACCGCTTACTGTGGCAGCACCATCGGACTGGTTGTTTGTTCTTTCTCCATCTCTTGCCCGATCTGCTGGATTATTCTGCATTTCTGGCTTTGGCTGAAATGGCTCGTCTCCTCCTTCCCTTTGTGGAAGACCCAAAATAGCCCTAGCCTCATTAGGTAACATAACCTGAGTCTTTACATATCTTTCCAAAATTTGAGATTGTGCAATTTCGTCTGTAAGAGTAAGTTCTTTAAACTTAAGGACAAGAACATCTGTTTTTTCTTTAATTATCTTATTTAGTGTTTTTTCAAGTTCTTCTTGTGCTGGCCTTGCGACTTGTTCTTTAAATGTTCTATCCTGTGCTAATGCTGCTGCAATAGATCCAGAATCTCCTCCGCCTATTTTAGATAAAGGAACTTGATGTGCTACTAAAATATCATCACGATTTTGGTTACGATATCTTTCAAATGACCCTTCCTGTACGCCATTTTCAATTGGCTCCATCTTAAACTCAACCTTATTTGTATCGCTATCCCCAGGAAGTGGAATATACAAAGTTCTATGAGATTGACCCTTAAGACTTGTTTGTAAAAATCTAAACATTTTATCTTCAGCATCTGCAGATAGTCGTGCGCCTTTTAGTGTCACAACATAACGAGGGACAGCCTTATTGCTAAAGTAGTCGATGTTATATTGTGACGCTAATTGGTCCCCATGAAGCGAATTAATTGCCGACATTACATCTGGTACACCATAAAAAGTATTTAAAGGCGAGTACTGTTTAAAGTGTATGATTTCATTTGGTCTAGTATCCGATGTAACTGGATTAGGATTCTTAGCACCAAAATTTCTAAAATAAACAACTTTGTTTCCTATAATTTGTAAATAACCATCTTTTAATCTACGAACACGAACGGTTGTTGCTGGAATATGGCCAATGTATCCAATCTCTCCACGAGTAGTACGACCAACCTCTAGATACCCATTTCCAATTGCCTGAACATCTGTATAAACTTTCATCATTGTTGTAGTAAAAGAATCGTCATCATTTAATGATTCAAGCCATTCATGCATTTCAATCTTTGCACGTTCAATTCTATTTCTTGCTCTTGAAACTTGTTCTTTATCTTTATTTGATTCTAATCTAAGCATTGTACTTGGAGCAACTTCAAAATCATAACCAAGCCCTACGATGTTTTCTACCTTTGCATCAATAGCAGCATGATTTGCAAAAGAAGTGTCATAATAATTTGCTAATTCATAAACATTCCACGGTGGTGTAATTACATCAAATAACCCATACCCATTTCTATAAACAGTTCCAGGATTAATCTCTTTTGATTTTGCGCCATCTATTCCATATTGCTCTGCTCTAGCATTATCTAGATATGCTTGACTTGGATCATTTGGCATTGCCTTCTCTAAAAGTCTATTAGTTCTTCTTTTAAAATTATTATCTAAACCGTCATATGATTTTAAAACTGTCCAAGATTTGTTAAACGGATCTTCTTCTTTAAATTGATCTAGAGGATTTATTAAATCATCAACTCTAGCACCTATAATAAAATCATTATCTTCCATTAATCTTCAGCCCCATATTTCTTTATAGTTTGTTGTGCTGCGTGTACTGCACCTAAATCGTTAAGGTTTGGAATTAAGCCTTCCAACATTCTTTGTTTTTGTTCTGAATATTCTTCATCAGTAACTCTACCAAGCCCTGGGAAAAAATATGGCTCTCCATCTGGCTCTCCATAGTACGCTGCTGCCTTTTTTAGTTCTGCAATTCTAGACATGTCACCCTTCATAGATGGAATATTTAAAATATTTCCTTCGCCGTCAGTAAACCATTTCCCATTTGCCTTTTTCCATACATAAAGACCCCAGTCATAGTTTTTTTCAATCATTGTAACCTTAGTCTCACCAATCTGACCAGGCATTCTAGGTTTTCCGTCTTTACCAAAAGGTAGGTTATTATTGTTTTTCATCACCACAAGTATACCATACTATACTGCATTTGTTATTTGTGATTGCCAAGATATATCTTTAAGTACTGAATATTCGTATCCTTCTATGCCAAAAACCTTATCATCTTCTACTATTATTTTATTAGTTCCAGTATACGACTTATACAAATCTTCTGGGTTTACTCCATAATAACTACTTGATGACTGAATCAATACCCCGTCCCACATATAAAAATCATTCCAATATTCCCAATCAAAAATACCATCTGTAGAAAATCTCACTCTAGACCATGGTCTTTTTGTTACAGTTTTAACTTCTTGTAGATTGGTTGTTTCATAATAAGACAAGGCATTAAATGCTATTGGGCCATTTATCATTATTGATCCTGTATAAGAGTTAAAATTTAAAATATCAGAAAAACTAATTCCAAGCAAAGACCATTCATTAATATTTAAAACTGGATCTTTAACTATTTTTCCATTTAAATAAAATGATATTGCATTATATAATTTTCCAGTGTTTCCGTCTAATGCATAAATTTTTGCTCGTTTCCCAGAAGGATGATTAGCAATCATATATAGTTTAATTATTCTATTTTTAGAATTTATTTGCATAAATTGAGTTGGTGCATATGGGAAAAAATCTAAATTAAATCTCATCAAAGTTTGCATAGCCATTACTTCATATTTCTGAACCTTGGAAGGGTTAACAGAAACAGCAACGCCACGATTAACTAATGGATCATAAGAACCCCTTATTTCAATTCCAGAATCTTTAGTTAAGTATAAATACGGAGAAGATCCTTTATATATCGTAAATGGATTTTTAGATTTATAATTAAAATAATAACCACTTGATTTATAAGGATAAACTGGAGTTCCAAACCTAGTACCTATTGGATTTGATCCATTATAATTAAAAGCCTGAGATGCAAGTTGTAAGTTTTTTATTTTTAATGGCTTATATTTTGCACCATCAACTTTTACTTCTACATTTATTACAATTGCCAAATCATTAAAATTTACACCGCTAGGTGGGTATATGATGACATTATCAACAATCTCATACTTTGTACTAATCCAATCAGTGCCAGGTTGAATTACACCATCTTTTGGAACATCCTCTGTTTTATTAAAAAATGTACTTTTAGCATTTGCCCCATCCTCTAAAAACTCAAAAGTGATATATGTTTTTACAATTTCATTTGATGTATCATATGTATAATTTTTAACTGATTTTTGCATTAAATCTTCATAATTTAAATATCCAGTGAAAAGAAAATTATCTAATGATTCATAAGATCTTTGTTGTGGAAACGAATATTCAGATGTTAACTGAGAGTATGGCCATCCATCTGGATCAATTGTTTCAGTTTCTTTAAATTTTATAGATGCAGGATAATTTATATTAAACTGAATAAAATCTAAATCTGATACTTGATTTCCATACTCGTCTAAAACATTTTGTGCAAAATATGATAGTGGAATATAATCTTTCCAAGATCCAGAAATACTTGAATCTATGTAAAATTTATTAAAATATTTAATTGGGGAAATAGAGATGCTTGGAACGTGTGTTGATAAAAGTCTTAAATCTGGAACTAATGTATAGTCTATATCTTCTTCATTAATGTGTGAAAGCCAAACTGTATTTTCTACTAGTCCTCCATTATATGCTATATTGGTATCGTAAGTATTAAAAATATTTTCATAATCAAGAGGAACTCCAAGTATATTAAATAAATTTTTAATTTCAGCAATATTTTTTTCAGAGCATAATCCAACTTTATATATTCTTCCAGTAAATGTTTTACTAAACTCTTTTGTTCCTCCGACATACATTTTTAATATGGATTGATTAGTAAAAAATGCAGTTACATTTTCTCCAAAATAATCTTTAAATTTATCTATTTCTATACCTACTGCAAAAATTATACTATCAGTTTCACCCTGCTCTCCGTCATCTGGGTTTGTTGCAGATAGAGCATTTATTCTATAACACTTATAAATTGTATTTAATGTATTGTTATATTTTAAAATATATTGTATTTCATCACCTACACACTCTATAGAAAAATAATTTGAATTATTGTCCTCTAGTCTTATTAAAACTTGTGGCTGATCAATATCACTAGTTATTTCAAATAGTCCATAGATTGCTTTTGTTGGTTGATTGTATAAAGAAAAATTATCAAAGTATAAATAAGAATTAACGTTGTTCCATTCAGCATTGGGCTTTAAATTTATGTATAATTTATTGGAAAGCAGGTCTTGATCTTCAAGCATTTGTGTTTCTTTTTTAACTACACTATCTGTAAATATTTTAGGAATAGATACTTCTGGAATAGTTAACATAGAATCTTCAATTAATAAATTATCAATAGATGCTTGTTCCCATGATCCTAAATCAGGATAGTTATAATTTTTAGTATAGTCAGCAAATGAATAGTCAAATAAAACTGACTCCCCTCCATAAATTGAATTAAGGTTTTGTGGATATTGAACTCCTTGTCCAAACACAAAACGTCTTTTTGCCACTATAGATGGCACAGAATAAGGGTATATGGCAATACAGTCAATCTCTATTGGCTGTATATCTTCATAAGCATAAAAACCTATCCATTCTTGATCTTTTTGAGTTTCTGATAACTTTGATGGTAGAGAAATATTTAATGAATTTATAGGAATAGAGATAATTTCTTCTCCATTTAATAAAACAGATGCTATTGAATTTGTATATCTTAAATGTATTAGCATTGGCCTTTCCCATTGCCCAACATAATAAGATCCATATTCTTTATCTATTTTTAAAATAATAAATGGGCCGTCCAAATATATTCCGTCATTTGAAGAGATTGGACCTATAATTCTTTTTTGATCTACAGATGCATTATTTGTTCTTAGCCAAAACTCTAAGGTGTACTCTTTGTGTTTACCAGAATCGCAAAGCATTCCTAAAGAAGGAATAATTAAAGATGGGTTACCTTCATTTTCGTAAAGTTTAGTAACACTTTGAGAGCCGAAAACCATAGGTATGCCAAAATTTTTTGCACTCATTGCGTTATTATTAGTCATATAATATCCAGGTTCTTGAATTAATCCATAGGAATCTGCGACAACAACTTGACTTTCTGGAAGTGCTATATTTGTTGGTAGTGATACTGTATTAATTCCTAAAGAATGTGAGTTAAATTCCTCAGACCATTGACCAAAAGATAGTCCATTTGAATAAACTACATAATCATTTACATCATTAGTTGTAGAAACAAAATTAAATCTAATAAATATTTTAACCGAAACATCTTCAATGTCTGGAGCAAATGTTTCTGATAAAAATATCCATCTTTCTCTTATTGAGATATCGTATGGCTTTAATACATCAACATACTGTGAAAGAGTAGGGTCATAGTAACTGTAGCCAATTTCAATTCCAAGCACATATGGACTATCCGTATAAAAATAAGATCCTATAGAAAAAGTTTTTAATATATCGTTTAAGTTATTAACATTTATAATATTTGGGCTTTTTAATGTTATAGAAAATTTTTCACCAGATATTGTTTCTGGTATAACTTTGTTTACTATACTATCTGGAAATGGAGTATCTAAAAACTGGTTTGTTGACTGTGAAGTAGCATTAACTATTTCCCAGAAAGAAAAATTTCTTTGTGACTCTTCAATTATTGAAACATAATCTGCCGAATCATCTAAAGCCCATAGTCTTTGTGGGTGTTCGGCAAATATTTTTTCTGCATATAGGTTTGATGGAATAGACATTATGGGTCTATTTTATCATACGATACGTGTAAACCATCTTGGAGCAGTATATCTAGTTCCAAGATCAATTACCTTAACTCCGTGAACGTAGTCTGGATTATCTGGAAAACAAAGCAAGTCTCCTGGCTTTGGCTTATAGGATATTTCATATTTTGGAAAATATATATCTCCACCGATATAATCATCATTGAGATAAATTAATGTTGCAATATCATTTGGTCTACTAGAGTCAAAATGTTCGTGCATTCCTTTTCCAGCAACAAACTTTGCTATATGTGTTTTTTCATCTATAAAATCTTGAAATGGACCCTGATAATTTGATAAAACAAAATCATAAACTTTACGTGCATACTCTTGCATTAAAAAAAGAACTTCTTTATCTCTGGATGCAATTTCATTATATGTATGTACGGTAAATTCTTTTTCACCATTGCCGTATTCCAAAAAATCATCTGTATATGTTTTTGCATAATCAGATATTTTTAATGCTATATCTGCTGGCATAAAACCTTCAATATACTTTATTTGATCTATCATTATCCTACCTTTATCTCGCAAGAATCAGTTGTACAGTACATCTCTCCCTGTGCCTCCAAATTTTCAGCGCCATCATAAATGGCAGACCAGTCAATCTTTTTTATCTGGCCTATATAACTATTATACTCCTCTTCTGTTATTTGGGTATACGGTTGCTGAGGATAAACAGTATTTCCCATGGGAAGAAATGAGACTGCCTTTAATTGTCCCTCATACATATGTAGAGCAGGCGCTACATGCTTTGCTTCAGTTTCTTTGTCAAATGAAAGCGTTACAGAAACGCCATTATCTGACCAATATTTCTGAGCAGTAGCAGCAAGCGCAATCTTCTCAAATAATGTAACATCCTTTTCAGATCTTGCGTGTCCAGAATGAACTGGGAAATATACGACGGTTGTGTTCGCAGATACAAGGTCAGCCTCCATCTTATATCCAGCAGCCTTGAACAAGTGAATCATTGGGTCAGTATTCCCAAATCTAATTGCTCTCAAGAAATAGTCTCCTCCTGGTGCCCAATGAACTCCTGGCGTTGCGCCAGAAAGAATTGATACAGACCCTGATGGCTTAACAGTTGTGACCCTAATGGACTCACGAACACATAACCATTCAGAATAAGAATGATCATATTTACGGATAGTCTTGTATCCTTCGTCCATTCATTCTCTCAAAACAGGCAAGCCAAATTTGTCTGAGAAGGATGCAATACCTGTAAGCGATGTACCAATACGGCGATTGCGTTGCATGATTCCATTTGTTTGTTGCCAATGTGTAGGAATCAAAGTTACTGTCTTGCCGTAGAGGTAAGCAAATTTTAGTGTCCGTAGAAAATCTTCCTTAGATTCATGACGATTTAAATGTACCTCGACCAAAGTACACAATTCGTATGATTCCAATGGTTGCTCCGCACACGGATTGAAACCCATAACACGGTAGTCTTTTCCATCCTTTGGATCAGCCAAACGACCATAATTACGTGCTACATCAAGCCAGATAAATCCTGGTTCTCCGTTATTAACGATTAGGTCTACGTAGTCTTCGTACTTTGTACCTACCGTCGCAGCGATGGAGTTATTAGACATCCATGCCCAACCTGGATTTTCTGGATCAAATGAATTACGCTCTGGAAAAACCTCAGCGTTCTTCAAATTCATAAAGTCTTTATCCTCTGCTCCACCCAAAGCCAAGGTAGCAGATCGTCTAACATTTCCTGATACCACACAGGTACCAATGAGATTTACGATATCAACTATTGCTCTTGAATCTAGCATTTCTCCTGCTCTACCACCGATTACAGACCTTATCTGCTTGTGTAACTGTATAAGTGGTGCAGGTCCACTTGCTGTACCGCCAAAACCCTTAATAGGGGCACCCAAAGGCCTAATAAGGTCATAGTTAAACTCCTGAATATACATATTAGGCTTTAAAAATGAATTAATTAACAGTCTTACAGACTCTACCCAGCCTTCACGAGTATCTGGTATCTCATATACTTGTGGTGGTTCTGTAGGATCATAAATAGTTAGATTTTTTTCCCCGCCCAAAGTATCAAATCCTACACCTACGCCCATCATAAGAGCATCCATGACCCAGCCAAATAGTTGTCCTGGATCGTTACGATCTATGTCCTTTGTGGAAACCATGGCACAGTTCTGTAGAGCAGCAGAGTTTTTCTTTTCCATAGTAAGGGCGGTACCGAAAGACCAAAGCCCTCTTCCTGGTGGAGTCCATTTCAATTCAAACAAACGCTGATAGGCCTCTTTAGCAGATGCCTGTGCTTTATAATCATTCCATGGTAGCCTGTTTTCCTTGGCATGATTCTTTTGTGCTGAATACATACCCTCAATTACACGACGACAAACCTCATGCCACCTTTCTTTAGTTCCATCTTCTTTCATGCGGGAGTAGGTACGAATAAATGTAATCTCTCCTAATGAATTACCGCCTGCGTCTGTAAAACCAAATGGTGGTTCCTTTGTTTTATACTCATTTATAAACTCTTCAGACAAACGAAAACTAAAAAAATCAGACACTGATTTGCTCCTTTAAAAACTGTTATTGATTAAGTATACCAGAGTTTTTTCTTTTTACAAACTCTAATTCTATTATTGAGAGTTACTGTTTACTTAAAACTCATTTTAGAGTGAACTTTTGGAGAACATCTTAAGCATATATCTAATTGAGCATCAGTAACTGGACACTTAGAAATTTGAATATTATGACCTTTTATAAGACAAATTATTTTTTTCATAGGTCTATCCATAAATCAGTAACAACATGAGATTTTTTTGGAGCAATATCATATGCTATTGTAATTCTTGGTTTATCTTCATACCAATCATCTCTTCCGTGAGGATGTCCCGTTTCAGATACGATTGCTCTATTATTTTTATTATGATTTTCAAAAAGTACTTCTCTATTTATTTTATAATAAGTAATTGAAGGTTCTGCGTTAACACAATAATATCCATGAAATATTGGAGAGCCTGTACCTTCTGCATGATCATGAAAAGAATGAGAATTTTTTATTGGACTTACACCATTAACTGTTGTTAGTTTTTGTTTTTTATCATCCCAACTAGTATAACTTCTATAATCAAGGTTATACCATCCATGTATCATAAATTGAGATTCTTCATAGTCTAAACCATAATACTCTGATGCATCTTTCATTATTTTAGAAAGATTTTCTTTTAATTTTAATATTCCTTCATGATTTAACTTAAAAACATTATAATATCCTCCAAGTTGAGTTGTTGGACCATTTTCTTTATTATATTTAGATAATACATCTGACGGTATTTCAACTAAAACTCCAGATAGAAGTTCTTCTTGTTTTACTAATAAATAACTAAATAAAGAATCTAAATCATTTTCAACATATGATTCAAAAAATTTATGTTGTGGTTTCATTGCTATCACACCAAAGGTATCCAGTGTTGCTCTGTAGCATTTGCCCTTACTAAATATTCTAATGGAATAATGTCATAGGCAATAGTTATTCTTGGACCTTCCCAGTCCCAATCTGCCATTGCGTGTTGGTGACCCATTTCAGAAACAATTAACTTGTTATCAATATTATGATGATCTACAACTTCTCCATATACATGATAATGTGTTATAGATGGCTCTGCCTTAACACTATAATAGCCGTGGAAATTTGGTGCACCTGGCTGTCCATGATCATGCCAATCTAACTTACCCTTACCCTTGTGCGTAATGTTAAACCATCCTTGAACCATAAAACTTTGTTCTTCAAAATTAACATCATAATATTCGCAGGCTTCTTGTGTAGCACTTTTTACTGCTTTAAAAACATTATAAATTTCTTTATTATGGAATTGAAAAACATTATACTCTCTCCATTTAACAGTTGATGTGCTTCCAGATTTAGTCCAATATTCATGCCCCGCAGAACCAAGTGGTGTTACCCCATCTACCTCTGCTCGTTCAATTTTTTCATATCTATCAGATAGAAAATTTGCTAAAGCGTTTAGATCATTATCTAGATGTCTTTCAAAAAATTTGTGTGGTTTTGTGCCAAACTTTGCTGTAGGCATCATTCCTTGATTTTGCATTTATTTTACCTCTCTACTGTATTATTACAGTATACCATGCTTTAGCCCCAAGGAGCAAAGTTAAACGATGGTGAGAATCCGAAGACACCGAATGGTGAGAATCCGAATACTGAGAATGGTGAGAATCCGAATACTGAGAATGGTGAGAATCCGAATACGCCGAATGGTGAGAATCCGAATACGCCGAATGGTGAGAATCCGAAGACACCGAATGGTGAGAATCCGAATACTGAGAATGGTACGAATGAAAATACACCAAATGGTGAGAATCCGAACACCGAAAATGGTACGAAGGAAAATACACCAAATGGCGAAAATCCAAATACTGAAAACGGTGTAAATGAAAATGTAGTTACACTTGATGAATTAGAAGAATATGCAGACCAACCATTAGCATTATATGCTCTAACTTGATAAGTCTGAGCCGTGCCACCTTCCTGGTTTACAGTAACAGATGTAGATGTAGTTTCTCCAGACTTTCCGTCAGATGAACTCCAACCATAATTGCTTATAGCCTTACCACCATTTGATGGGGCGGACCACGAAACTGAATCTGTAGTTGTTCCTGCTTGATTTACACCAGGGTTGCCTTGAGGATTCGCTGACGATACCGATGGTGCAGATGGTGTTGCTGGCACTGTTGTAACAGTAACCGAAGAAGAAGTAGATGAAGCACTTGAATCTCCATATTGATTTGTTGCCTTAACTGTTACAGTAACAGATGTTCCAGTTGGAATACCCACTATAGTTAAAGGAGAAGAAGATCCAGTAGCGGTATGTCCAGAACTTGCTGTTGCAGTATAGGATGTCGCAGGTGTACATGATGAGTCTGGAGTAAATGTTACAGTAATTGCACCATTATCAAATCCACGTTCTGTTCCTACATCTGAAACAGAAACTCCTGTTGGCGGACATGGCTTTGTACCTAACAAACGTGTTTTTGCACTACCGCCTCTGCTTTTACCTTTACCTCTAATTGGCATGTTCTTCTCCTTTTATTGTTAAATTATTTATGCTGAAAGATCGCCTGTCAAAATCCAGGTATTCGTGTCTCTCTTTATAAGAGTTGCTCCTGAATATTGAGTACGAAGTTTAAGGCCTGGAGTTGCATAAATTGTAACTCCTCCTGATGCTGCAACAGTTACCTGTCCAGTACCTTTTTGGAAAATATCAACTGTTGTACCAATTGGGAAGGCTACAGATGAGTTTGTAGGAACTGTTACTGTTGTAGCAGATGAAGATTCCATTTCAACCATATTTGTAGCATCTGAAAGTACAAGAGTATAACTTGATGTTTCATTATTGAATGAGTACAATAATGCACTATTTAAATCTGCTGTGCTTGCCTTTGCATCAAGTGCTGTCTGTGTAGCAGTTGAAATTGGCTTATTAGCATCTGATGTATTGTCTACGTTACCAAGGCCAACCATTGATTTAGTGATACCCGAAACAGTACCAGTAAACGTTGGGCTATTAAGTGGTGCTATTGTAGAATAATTTGCTCCATCATTAGTGAACTCCCATACATCGCTACCCTCATTCCAACGTAATTGAACGTCTGCTGAGTCTCCACGCTTGATTCTTACTCCTGAATTTTCTGTAGGAGTTCCGCTAGTAAAATTGCTGTTTAGATCAATAAGATTATCAGCCAAACTAATTGTTTCGCTGTTAACGGTTGTAGTTGTTCCAGATACTGTTAAGTTTCCACCAACCACAAAATTTCCATTTACTTCAGCATTATCATTGATATAAACCTTGCCTGTTCCGTTTGCGGATAAAGACAAGTCTGTATTTGTTGTCTTGCTTGAAATTGTATCTGTATTAATTGCATTACCGAATACAATTGCATTTCCATCGCTGCTGGTTATATTGGATCCTCCCTCAATAACCATTGCTGACTTAATTTGAATATTACCAGTTCCTGTTGCATCTAGTTCAACATTACCGCTACCGCTTGTTCTAAGCGATAGATTTTCATTGGCATCTGCGCTAATGACAATGTTGCCAGATTCATCCTGAAGAACTTTTTGTCCATTAACATATAGAGATCCTGGACCTACATAAATATCTTTCCACATAAGTAGAGGAGATCCCAAATCATATGTATTATCTGTAGAAGGGACTATACTTCCGCCAGCAGTTGTTGCTGGAAGAACTACTGTTCCAGTGAAGGTTGGGCTTTCTAATGATGCCTTTGCAGCCAAATCTGTTGTAAGACCTGAAATAGATGACTGTGATAATAGTGTTGCTGGATTAATCTTAGCATCTGTTATAGAAGCATCAAGCGGCGTTCTTTCATCAGACAAACGAGCATCATTTGTAAGAACAAGGTCATCAGTATTTGCAATTCCGTGTACGTTTGTCTTATCAGAATTATGTGCTGAAACCGCAGAGTCTGCATATCCTTCTGCTGCTGTTTGTGCTGCAGAAACATCTGAATCAGTTGCCAATACGGTTGTATCCAAAATTCCATGTACGTTTGAAGTATCTGAGTTATGTGTTCCAATATCTGCAGTTATTGCTGTATTTCTTGCAGTAACTTCATCTGCAATAGCATCATCAATTGCTGCATCTCTTAAAGTAACTTCATTTGTAATAGCATCATTAATTGCTGTATTTCTTGCAGTAACTTCATCTGCAATAGCATCATCAATTGCTTCATCTCTATTGCTTACTTCTAAAGTTATAGCGTCAGTAATTGCAGTATTTCTATTTGTAACTTCTAGTGCAATAGCATCATCAATTGCTGTATTTCTTTCAGTAACTTCATCTGCAAGAGCAGTGCCAATTGCTGTATTTCTTTCACTAACTTCATTAACAATTGCATCAGTAATTGCAGTATTTCTATTAGTTACCTCTGTGCTGATTGCACCTGATAAATCATCCTGATATACTAAATCTTCTGTATTAGAAATTCCATGTACATTTTCTGTTTCAGCACTATGATCCTCTACATATTGTGATAATTCTGCATCTAATGCTACACCCTGTGGAATAAGATTAACGTCAATCACTCCATTTGCATTAAGGGTTACAATTCCACCTACTCCGTCAAGACCATCTAAATTTTTAAAATAGGAGAGAGCAGACCATGCCGAAGACCCATTTCCAATTTTGAACTGGTTGGTATCGGTTTCAAATCCGATTTCTCCTGCTGCTAAAGTTGGATTCGCTGCAGTCCATTGTGCTGCGGTTCCTCTGCGCTGTTGCATTCTTGTTGCCATATTTTATTCTCTCCTTATGGTATTTCTACCGTTTTATTTCTGTGCTTATTATAACATCAATTTTAATTGAAATTATCTGTTGCACTACCTCCATCAAATACTAAAGTCCATTCTGTTGTAGTAGGTCCTCCAGCATCCAATCCTATTCCTTGTGGGCTGTTAAAACTTCCACCTTCATAAAATTGAGAAACAATAAAACCAGTTCCATCAATTGCTGTATCGTGAATATGTTGTGGAAGATTTTGTGTATCATCAATAGTTGCTTGAGTATACCAAGTTCCTTCGTAATAGAAATTAACTCTGTTTGTGAGAGTATCTAACCACTGTGTACCATTGCTTGGTGATGAGGGAGCGGTAGTTCCGACAGCCATAGATCCTGTTAAAGAATCTACATATTCCTTAGTTGCTGCGTGGCTGTTTTGAGTAGGAGTTCCTACTGTTACAGCACCTCCAAAACTACCGCCGTTATTTACGACAAGTCCGTTTTTGACCTTGAAATCTTTATCTACTGTTGCCAAGATCTACCACTCCCTCTTTTATTTATTTTTTATACCAAAAGTGTTCCGACAACAGAAACTGTTGAGTTATTGTTGTCAGTTGTTACGAGAAGGCGGACAAACGCCAAGCCAGTTCCTGTATCAATATCTGCTGAAACAGATCCAAGTGAGCCATTTGTTCCTACCATCGCATATTCTGTAATTGCAATGTTGTTTGATGTATCAAGGGTAAGAATTACCTTTGAAACTTCTGTATGTGTACCTTGAGCAATTTTGACAAGGAACTCAGCAGACTTATAATCTGCTGCAAGCCATGAGGCTGCTGTACTTGTGCTTGCATTTGCTACTAGTGCAGATGCTGCAACCTGCTTTGCTACAGATGCAATTTCTACTGCAGGGAAGTCAGGTGTAACTGCCTCAAGAGCAGATACTGCACGAGCATCTGTAAAGTAAAGGTTTGTTGTTCCTTCTGCAAGTTGGTCAGTGTTAGAATCTGCAACACCGTTTTCTGCGGTAATTGTAAGGTTGTTTGATCCATCCTTAGTAATTACAATGTTTGTCTTTGTTGCATTTGCAAGCAATGTTGCTGCTTCTGCCTTTGCACGAGCATCTGTGTAGTAAAGGTTTGTACCTTCTGCTACATTTGTTGTGCTCAAGTTATCAATACGAGTGTTTGTTGCATCATCAAGACCATCAGCATAACCTTGTGCTGCTGTCTGTGCTGCTGAAGCAGAACCTGCTGCGTCATAATTTACAGCAAGGCTATCTGCATAATCTTCTGCTGCATCCTGAGCATTATTTGCTGCAGTTGTAGCAAATGATTGTGCATTAGACTGTGCTGTTGAGGCATAGCCTTGTGCTGCTGTATCAAGATCAGAAATTTCTGAATTTACGTATGATGTATCTGCCTTTGTTGCAACTAAATTAGCAACATCTGTTGCATAATTTGGATTTGCTGCAATTGCCTGTGCTAATTCATCAAGTGTGTTGAGAAGATCTGGTGCTGAATCTACAAGATCTGCAACCTTTCCATCTGTATATAAATTTGCTGCTGCTTCTGCTGCTGCTGCTGCACCAAGTGCATCGTATGTACCAGTAAGATTTAATGCTGTAATTGCATTGTTTGTGTAGGTGTTTGCATCTGTTTCTGCATCTGCAATCTGACCTTCTAAAGTAGAAACTGCTGAAGCAAGAGCATTTGATGCTGTTAATTCTGCTGCAGCCTGTGCTGCGTTAGCCTTTGTAGTAGCATCTGATGCTGCATCTGAAATTGCTTCGCCTTTTGCGGTAGCAACTTCTGCATCTGTTGCAAAATCTCCATCAATTGTTGCTGTAATGCTTACGTTTGCTGTACCGTCAAAAGATACAGAACCTGTTACGTCTCCAGTCAATGAGATTGTACGAGCAGTCTCAAGTGCTGTTGCTGTATCTGCATTACCATCTACGTTACCAACGAGATTTGCTGTTACTGTACCAGCAGCAAAGTTGCCTGAAGCATCACGCTTTACAACCTTGTTTGCTTCATTTGCTGAGGTGGCTGTACCACCAATTAAATTGACGATATAAGTTTGATCGTCTGTCTTCTTTGTAAGAATGTCATGGTTGTTGATGGTACCTGTTGTGCCTTCAACAATCAGACCATTCTTTACCTTAAAGTCTTTTGTGACTGTTGCCATTTTTTATCTCCTTATTTACGCCTTAAGTCCAATTCGTGCATAACGAACTGTGACTGGCTTAATTGCAGGATCTGGAGTAACCGTTAAGGATACTGTATTTCCAGCCCTTGAGACGCTAATGGTGCCAATATTCCCATCGTTGTCTATTGTTCCGTATTCGCTGACATTTACATTTGTACCATCAACTAATACGGTCAACTCTGTTGCATAAAATTTATTGTCTCCCGCAGTTACCTTAGCGATTGAAACAATATACTTAACCATGCGCCATTCTGTAGCGTCAAAGTTATCAATTACGGTTGGATTCTCAATACCAGTAATTGTATTTTCATTATTACCCATTGACCCTAAGTCTGTAGAACGGGCAGAGGCTGAATCAATTAAATCTTCATAATCTTGTTGAGAGGGACGATCTCCAGTCTCAAACTTTGTCTTTAATGTGGGTATTGATATCTTTGCCATGATGGTATTATAACTCCTTATTTTTATATTTTATAGGATATAGTTACTATATCCAATAACTGAAACCCCAATGCCTGCTGGGTTGTCTTTAGAAAAACCAAAAACCCCAACATTAATAAATTGAACTTTAAAAGGAACAACATCTTCTATTTTTACTTTAGATGTTATGTCGTTTATTTTTATATACCGCTCTTCAAGTGGTTTTATTTGTGCATGGGCTATACGATGTGTTGTTCTATATACTTGATCTGATATTGGTTTTAGGCTTGTTGGCATTACTCTGTTATGTCTTCAATAACTACAAGAGAACCTTTGGCTACCGTCCAAACTCTAGTGCCAGAATCAAGTTCTGTAAGTTGTATATCAAAAACATCTCCTGTTTCTAAAATTTCAGATTGTGCTGATGTTAGAGAAACAGTAAAACTACCTTCGCTATCTTGAAACTCAATTGGCTGTGGCTCTAAAGATAAAACAACTTCATCTGTAGATGGACGATAAACATCCATATCAATTTGCCAATCTTCAATAAGTAATGGATTTCTTTCATCATCTGTAACATAGACTCTAAATGCTGCAGAGTCTCCTCTAACTACCGTCCAACGAATTTCTGGTGGCGTTGAGCCTAATGCATAACTATCTGTAGTTTGATTTCGGAAGGTGGCCATGTGTTGATTATATCATATTAGGCTAATCCAGCCTTTAATGCTCCCCAAGTTCCATTTCCTTTTGCCTGAATAACAATAACGCCATCCGTATTGCTTGCTACCGCAATAATTCCTACTGCTCCGCCAGTTACATTGGTTGTTAGCGATCCTAATGCATCTACATATAATAAATCTCCTACAGAAAAACTACTTGTGTTTATTGATTCTCCAGTTAGAACCCCAGTAACTATAACTTCTCCACTTGCTCCATTTATTAATTCTGTTTGTGTCAAACCAAGTAATGGATAGTTATCTGATAGAGAAGAGGTAAATAATGATATCGTTGTTTCATTACTAATATGACCTGTAGCATATACTGGTTTTGCTGCACCTATAGTTGAGCCTGAGTTATTTTTTACCTTAATTCTTACATTTGATGCGTCAAGGCTTACAAGTGCTTGATCAACATCATCTGCTAATTTTTTAATATCAGTATGTACATTTACTGCATCTGATGCCTGTGGAAATCTTAAGTCATAATTATTTGTTATACCTGCCATAGAGATTAATTATATCATTATTTGACTAACTTGCCTAAATTGTGTTATACTAAGAAATGTTAAACACCCTAAAAAGGTGTTTTTCGTTTCTAAGGAGGAAACTATGATTAACTTTATGTATAATAACAAAAGAATCATTGGCACACTCAGCATATTGGCTATGTTTTCCGTTTGGTCAAACGTGGCTAATGCTTCTGAAAACCGATTAAACGATAGTAAAACTGTCGTGCTTGCAGAATCTATGATGGCCACGGAAGTGGCCAAAATCGTTTCTAAGGCTAAAGAAAATCAGTTAGAAAAATATAAAAATGCTACATCTCTATCTGATAAAGACTTAAAAGATCTACTTAATTTAGTAGGTTTTGAAGGTCAAAATCTCAAGGAGGCATGGGCTATTGCTAAAAAAGAAAGTAATGGTCGACCATTTGCATTCAATGGAAATACTAAAACTGGAGACAGTTCATATGGTATTTTTCAAATAAACATGCTTGGAATGCTTGGTCCTGATCGTCGTATTAAATATGACCTAGATCATAATGCAGACTTGTTTAATCCCGTCGTAAATGCAGAAATTGCATATGAAATGTCAAACGGTGGTCAAAACTGGAGTGCCTGGAAAGGTATCACAGAAAAAACAAGAGAACTTATGAAAAAGTTCCCCAATTAATAAAATGTGCCTTGGGGTTATATTTTAGCCCCAAGGTGCAAACGAGAATACTGCGAATGTTGATGTTGGTGTAAACGAGAATACTGAGAAAGTTGATTCTGGTGTAAATGAGAATACTGAGAATGCTTCTGCTTCAGGTGTAAACGAGAATACTGAGAATGAAGGCGTAAACGAGAACACCGAGAACGGTGGCATAAATGAGAACACCGAGAATGAAGGTGTAAACGAGAACACCGAGAATGAAGGTGTAAACGAAAAGACCGAGAATGAAGGTGTAAACGAGAACACCGAGAACGGTGGCATGAACGAGAATACTGAGAATGAAGGCGTAAACGAAAAGACCGAGAACGGTGGCATGAACGAGAATACTGAGAATGAAGGCGTAAACGAGAACACTGAGAATGATGGTGTAAACGAGAACACTGAGAATGAAGGTGTAAATGAGAATACTGAAAACGGCATGAAGTTAAACGTTGGAGTCACATCACCACAAATTTCCATATTTTCATCTTGCATTGTTTCTGTATCTGTTTCAGTTCCAGCAGTACAGACTCCGTTTACAATAGTATAAGCAGTTCTAGTTCTAGTTCTAGTATAAGTTCTATATTGCCTCTTATATCCGTCTTCTCCGCATTCGCCCCATTCTCCCCATGGACCTATATCCCACGCAGACCACTGACTCCACTCACTTGGATCTGGACATGATGTAGGAGTAAACGAAAATACTGAGAATGATGGAGTAAACGAGAAAACTCCAAAAGGAGAAAATCCAAAAACTCCAAAAGGAGAAAATCCAAAAACTCCAAAAGGAGAAAATCCAAAAACTCCAAACGGGGTAAAAGTAAATGTATGAATTTTGTAATTTACTACACTTTCATAATCTAGCAAAGTATCAGAAACAATTTCTTGAGATTTAACTTTTCCTGTTAAAGACTCATCGCTTTGAGCCTCTTCTTCCTCATTTCCGTAATTAAATCCTGCATCTTTTAGGGCCTGTCTTGCTTGTCCTTTATTGAGTCCTAGAATATTAGGAATTTTTCCCATTCCCTTGGATCCTGCCCATTTTCCAATAAATCCAAGCATGGGAAACCTACGCTGTCAAATCGCCAATAAGGACCCAGGTATCTGTACCAGTTTTGATAAGAGTTGCACCAGAATACCTTGCAGCAATTTTCTTGTTAGAGTTTTTACTATTAACTGTTACACCAATTGTTGCTCCAGCAAATGTAACATTGCCAGTGTTTAGTCTTACTATATCTAATCTTTGCCCAATTGCGAACGGTACAGCAGAATTAAGCGGAACAGTAACAGTTACATCGTTAGTAGAATCAATTAATAATGTTTGTCCTGCATCTGCAAGACCTAAATTATAATCAGCAGTTTTAGTACTTAGAGTTGCAGTATCAAGCATTCCTACCCATGATGTACCATTATAAATTTGAAGTTGGTTTATATCAGTACCGCCGTTAGTTTGCTCAACAAAACATACAGTACCTTTTGCTGGAGAAGTAATTACTGTATCTCTGGCGGTATAGTTTTGAAATCTATTTACTCCAGCCTTAGCACGAATAACATCATTAACAGTTACAACAGAGCCAAAAGTGTGTGCAGCCTGCCAGTTATATGCAACATTTGTATTGGCTGTACCAGCAACTGCATACCAAGTATCTGATGTTTGATCATACATGTATGCTACTTTACTTGATGAACTAACTGTTGACACTACTTACCTCCAAATAGTATTTTTTCATTATGCCCCCAAATACGTTACTGTTACATATGGTGTAGCGTATATATTTCCATTTCCATTATCTGTTCTTGATAAAATTTCAAAATATTGTCCTTCATTAAAACTAATTATTCCTGAATTAGAAACAATAGAATTGTTTGTGCTTCCAGTTATTCCTGCTGGAGTTGTGGCTTGTAGTTGTGCAGTTGTTATTGAATAACTACCGCTACCATCAATTCTAACAAACCAATTTAGATATCCTGGTGTTCCGCTTGCATTATCATATGCTACTTGAACATTTATTTGATATTTTCCACTTTTCCCAGACGGTATTGTAATTCTTGTATTATTTGTAACTGTGCTATGAAAGTTATGTGTATCAAAATACTGTGCTGTAAATGGTAATGCGTATGTTGTTGAACCATTAGCCATTAATTGACTTCTCACTCCATATACAGAACACCCAACAAATGCTGGAGTAGTTGATATTGTTGCCCATGATGGGGTTGATCCATCATTTGTTAAATATTTTCCTGCATTACCTGACATTGGTGGCACAACATATGCTGTTGAATCAGTTGCAACTAAAGTTTTAGATGTTGGAATTGTTGTTGAGTTAATTGTTAAGTCATTAACATTAGTTACTGTTGCACCAGAAGCAATTGCTGTTGTTCCAAGTGTTGGTTGTGAATATGTAGAAGGAGTCTGCCATTTAATACCAAGTGGTTGGGTGTCATCTGCAGTTAAGACTGTTCCATTTGCACCAACTGTGAGATTGTCTAGACCTTCTGCTGCTGTTCCAACAAGTAAGTCTCCCTTTGCTGCAATAATATTTTTTAAATCATTAATCCTTACCCATGGGTCTCCAGGTAATAGTGTTGAGTCATAAACATATGTATCTAGTGCTGCAGAGTCTTTGTCTACCCAAAGAACTCCGTCTACAATATCTGTTGTAGGTGCCTCATTTGTGTAAAATGCGGAGGCATATAAAGATTCAACTGCTCCGCCATTAGAGTCAGATGCCATAACAATATATCCATCATTTGCTATTTGCTCTTCCAATGTAGGAAACTTTGTTGCAAGATCGTCAAAGAGAAGATAATCAGATCCTGTTCCAAGTTCTTCTTGGTCTGTTAGCCTATCGCTTAAATCCTGTAAGTGTCTTGCTATACCACTATTATTTTCTAAATCTTGTTTTTGTAATTCAGATGAAGCAGTTGTATCAAAATTATAATCTCCATAAAGAAAAAGTTTAAGGGCTGCCTGAATATCAGCCTTATCTTCATAACCTGGCTGTTTAACGTTCCATATTCCGCCAATATCTTCTGCTGCCACCTAAATCACCCCTATGATTATACCACCGAAATATGTAAATGAGCAGTTCTAGTTTCAGATATATCTAACCACTCACTTCCATTAAATTCTTTTGCATAAAATGTTATTTTTAAATGATCTGCCCCAGACTCTTGAACTATTTCAGTTTTAATAGAATGTGCTATTGGATAACCAGCAGATGTAGATATACTTGACTGTACACTAAAATTAGAAGAATTTGTATTTCCAGTATATGAAGGATCAACAATTGCAGATAAAGGTATTGTGCAATAATTTATTAATGGAAAAGCAATTTCTTCTAAAGTACTATATGTGTTTGGAATTAATTTATTTAATGGTTCCCACTGCAACTCAGAAGACCCCAATCCAAAAGAGTACTGGTACATCATTAAATATTCTGGATCGCTTTTTTTCAAATTTATATATAGATCAAAAACTTTTGGCTCTTGTCCTATAGAAACTGTTTCTGGTTGTCCATTTCCTACAAATATTAAACTTCCACGATCTCCCTTTTTACCAAAACCTAACTCTACATTAACAGTATCTGGTCCACCTATAACAAGAAGATCGTCATTAGTTAACTTAACATCATAATTAAAAATTGCCATTATGGAGTTACCTGTCCAGTTACATCAATTGTTCCAGTTAATAATGTATGAACTTGTGGATAATTTGGAACACCGTCTGGCAGATCTGGTGTCGTACTTCTTGATATCTGAACATCATATACATATTTTTTTGTTGGATCTAAATATTGAGAGTCTTCTGGTCTAATTACACAGTGAACATATTTAGAATCTGAAGAGATATATGCTAAACATTTATGCCAATTAGTGGACTCTCTGCTTTCTGCAAAAACAAACATTGCTTCGTCATAAGGAACTTCTGGGGTAAGTGGATTTGAGTCGTCATCATATGTTCCTCCTCCTCCAGTATACTCATTCATTAAAAAATCAGTTTCATCAGAATTTTTTGGGTATACACGAAATTCGTAAGTATCGCCTTTGTAATAATTTATATTATAAGTTCCTGGAAATGCCATGCTGTTATTATACCACGCTGACGTATATAGAGTTCATAAATAACGAGGAGTCATAATCAGTTCTAATTTGCGGTATTGCGCCAGAATTCCACATATCGTTATCTTCAATAAAGAAATGCTGTGTTACATACATATTGTAGACATACTGATATTTTAATGATGCTACAAATTGTGAAATTTCGGTAGTAGATTTAGGGAAAAATGTTCTTAGCCAAACCTCTGTATTATTGCTATGAGTTGTTAATTCAAAATTATAAGTTACAAATACTTGAGATCCTATCTTAAGTCCGTGAAAATTAAGCATTCTTTGGTGCTCATTCCAAAGACTGGTGCATCCTTCTGGTAGGTATTTTTCATTTGTATTACTACCCTTTGAATCTACCCAGACACTAACCCATCCATCTTCACCCTGGTTTGCACCTAATCGTATTTCTTTTCTATTTTGATTAAAGTATGATCCCCATCCAGCCTGTTGTCCAGACGAAGACAGTGAACTTATACCATCTTTACCAGGTGTGCCTCTCTCGCCTTTAGGACCCTGAATGCCGTCCTTTCCAGCAGGTCCTTGAGGTCCAGGTACCCCAGTAGGTCCTTGAGGCCCCATTGGGCCAGGTACAGGAACATAATTAATTAAAACGTCAGTATTAGTAGTTTGAGTTTCTACAACTTGTGCTGCGTAACTTGATTTTTTATTTGATGGAAAGTCCATGGATTTTGAAACAGCCATGGATTAGCCTTATAGGTCTCCGACTTTATTTACTGTCAAAATAATCGACGGTATAGAAGGAACTCCAACTGGAGTAACAGCATCACTAATTGCCCCAATAGAAACGTTTGTAGATTCTGTATACCACATTAACTGAAAATCTTGTGGAAGTGTATTGCAATTAACAAAGAAGTTCCATGCAGCAACATTAAATGTATTATTGTTTGCCATATGAATTATTGTTGCAGTATCTGGAACATCTACTTCATTATGTCTTAGCCAAATATAAATGTCTGCCGAGGATCCGCCTGTTTTTTGTAATTGTGCAGAGAATGCAATATTATAAATTCCAAGTTCTTGCATTGTAATGTGTGAGCCATCTACAATAGAAACTCCATTACTTACATCTGTTGAATTTAATTCAAATGGTCTAATTGATCCACCAGTTTGTATTGTTGTATCAAAAAATGATCCGAACTTTAAATTTGTAATTGATCCAGGTTCTCCTTGTGGGCCAGGTTCTCCTTGAGGACCCTGCTCTCCTTCAAGACCATTTAAGCCAGGTTCGCCTTTTGCTGCAATTAAATCCCAAAACAATCCTTCAGATGGTGTGTCTCCAACATTTCCACCATTTGCATTTTTGCGATACCAGGTTTGTCCTTCATATGTAACTATATCGCCAACTGCATATGCTGCACCTGGATTATAAGCACCATTGTAATACCATACGGCATCGGCACCTGATGGACCTGTTGCGCCTGTTTCTCCTTGAGGACCTTGTGGGCCTACTGCCCCTGCTTCACCCTGCTGTCCTTCTGCGCCTGGCATAGGAACAATCTTAATTACTGCCATTATAAAGTACCCCCTGGTGTAACATCACCTAAAACATAAATAGTTCCAATAACTGGAGTCCACACTGTGTCTTCAATTTCGTTTGGAATAATAACTTGTAAATCAAAAGGAAGTTCTGCAACATTTGCTGCATATTTCAAGCCCCAATTTTTAGTTACTGAGGGATAAGCAGTAATATCAACATAACCAGGTTCTGAGACGCAATCTAGTGCATCTAATAAATCTCCAGACTGATCGTATGCTGTTGCTCTATAAATCCATCCCTCAGTATCGTAGTAAGTAACTTCATCATCTTCATAAAATTCTACTCGTAATGTTGCGGTATCTCCACGTACGACTCGCCATTGGACATTTGCTGGATCAGCGCCAAATTTTTCGGGAGCACAGAGATTTGCCATAATAGAAAGATTATACCATGAAATATGGACTTGCCCCATGATCGGTGGGTATGAGAGACAGATCAAAGGGCAAGCAATTAAAAGTATATCATAAGGTATAAAACGGACATATGTACTTGCAATAGAAAATTACATATGGTATAGTGTTTAAAGGGTTTGTTGGGGCTTTGCACTGAGAGATATGCAATGCTCCCTTTTCCACCATTAGATTTCAATATAAAAAATCTATGGGGGGAGGGGGGGCTTTCCCTAAAAGATAAATTCTTATATATCTATATATTAAATTCATGTTATAATCAATTATGATTAAAATTTATAAAAACCTTATGACTGAAGAAGATAGATTAGAAGTTCTTAATGTTTTAAAATATTTTCCAGATCAGTTGTGGACTCAAAGTGTTTGTACGGACGAGCCTGTAAAACAATTAAGACAGTGGCTTCCTCAAACAGTTCACAGAAAGATATATTCTGTTCATCAAAAAGCAATGCCTTTAATCAATGAAGACTTTAGACTTAAAGATAGAAATATTGAATTAAGAGATCCAGATTACGGTGGTTTACAAAACACATCATTTTTAACTATTGATAGGAGAGACCCAGGAATGAGCCTAGGACCACATCCTGATATACCAACTGGAACATATCAGCCACATCCTGGAGCATTAGAGGGCGGAAAAAGTCCTATAACCATATCTGGTATATTTTACTGGAATGATGACATAGAGGGTGGAGAATTAAAGTTTCATGATGATGATGTTGCTATTGAAAGACCTGAAGAATGTGATGTAAAGGCACCATACATATATAAACCAGTTGCAGGAGATTTTGTAGTATTTGAGTCAAAGTATGTCCATGAAATATTTGAAATAAAATCAGGACATAGATATTCTACACAATGGTTTTTTGATAATATTAATTGGAATAAATAGTTATTTTTTATTACCAATAACTATGTCGTAAATTATATTTACCTTTTCTTCTAGCCTAGTTACTTGATCTTTGATACTTGACCCACTGTTTGGTCTAAGTTCTGAACGGATTTCGTCAAAATAATGTTTTGTTAGCCACTTGATAGAAAAGGCAATACCTGATAAAATAGTACCTATGCCTAAAACTATTTCTATAACTAATGCGATTCCACTTGTAGCAAACATAACAGGGTTAATTATAACAGGAGTTTTTACAAATGGAGAACTCTAGAGAGCATCCAGTTAAGTTTTTTAAAAAAGCAAAAAATTTTTTTTGTGACGACAAACTTATAGGATTTTATCCAGGATTTGACAAAAAAACCAATACTAAAGTACTTAAATTTCCTTGCACAGTTACCGAGTTTTGCTACGACTGTAGTTGTCACGGACATTTAACAGGAAAAATTAAGGATATAGAATATTCTTTTAATACTGATGGATTTAGATCAAAAGAATTTAAAGATATAGACACCGCTAATAGTTTTATCTATGCTGGGTGTTCAAATACCATGGGTACTGCATTACCGAACAACCTCATTTGGCCACAATTTTTAAATGAAAAGTTAAATGGCAAAGATATAATAAACTTAGGTCTAAATGGTGGCTCTGTAACATCTATAATAACAAATATTTATAGATACATAAAAAAGTACGGAAAGCCACTTGGAATATTTGTAGTGTTTCCAAATTTATCAAGACTTGATGTTTTTCTAGATGAAGAGCCAGAAAGAATTTTTTCAACATTACACTTTAATGATGAAGAGGTTTTAAAAATTATTCCTAAAGATATAGATTATGAAAAAGCAAGACCAGGAAAGGCTGCATTTGATTTTATTTCATTATTTTATATATTTAATACTCAAATAAAAATACTAGAAGATTATTTATATGAAATAGGAGTTTCGTTCTTTTGGACAACATGGAATAATACACTATCAGATATAATAGAAGAACATAATTTTGATTATAAAGGATACACGTATTTTGCTAAATCCACGGATATTGAACTAATAAATAAATATAAAGATCATCATTACTTTAAGTATGGCAGAGATAATAAACACTTTGGTATAGAAACACAAATTGCAATAGCACAATCGTTTTTTGAAGAATGGAGAAAAAATGAAAAAGGAAATTCTTAATACTATCGAAAGTTTTGACAAAATAATAATTTCTCCAGATATGGATGGTTTTATCTCGGCGAAATTACTAAATCGTTTTAACGGTTCGGTAGTGGTTGGTACATATGATAAAAATATTCTTTGTCTTTCAGACGGGGTGGATCCAAAGGATTGTTTGTTTGTAGACTGCGATATAAATAACTTTGATTATGTATCTATAGGCAATCACATGCGTATGATAAATGATAGAATGTCGGAAAAATCTTTTAATCCAAACATACATTTTGAGATTACAAAGTATAGCGACAAATTTCCATTCGCAACCGCTTATTTAATTGCGTTTGCAACAGGAATTGAAACATCGGCGACAGAGATGATACGCATGGCCTACGCTGACTCTACTCTACGAAATATGGAGTCTTACAGCGAAAACATGCGAGTATGGTCTGAAAGGATGAATTGTCCTGCAGTAGAATATGTTATGCATAATACAAGCGTAGCGAAACAGATAGATGATGGAATTCGGACGGTATATACAAAGCAATCATTTACAAACCGAGCATACGGAAAACCAAGATATATACAAGAATTGTCCGATAATCTCATCAAGGAAAATGTTCCACATGAAACAATTGTTGATGGATATAAATATAAAACAGATAAAGTAGGGGCTGTAACCGTAAAAAAATATATGGCTGATATTTTTTCATATGCCGAAGTGTTTGGTGGTGAGTATTCTATTACGTATTATGATAGAATGGAATGGTGAGTGATGATGTTAAGTTTAGTGACTTGTTTAATCCTTCTCAGCCAAGAAGCGATGAAGATTTAATTAAGTCCCGCCTCGAAATATGTATGGGCTGTGAACATCTTAACAAACGTTTGGTAAAATGTAATAAGTGTGGTTGTTTTATGAAACTTAAGACAACACTAAAAAGCGCAAAATGTCCTATAGGAAAGTGGTGATTAAATGTTGAGAGAAGAAGGCGTTACTTTAATGACACAAACTGTCAATGAGTACAATCGTAGAATGGCTGCAAATGCAGGTGTTCCGCTTGATCAAGTAGAAAGCGTTATTGCACAACAGCAAGAACAATTAAACGCTGTTAATGGGATGCTATTTGATACCTTGAAGGAGAATGGCTATATCCGTGACTAATCATTCTTTATTTTCTGACTTTGAGCCTATTGTTATTAACAATGTGTTCACTGAGGAAGAAATTAAAGAAATTTATGAATTCCGACTACAAAGCGAGAATTTTATAGTTGATGATAGTTGTGGATATATAACAAACACAAAACCTTTTAGTGAACATATAAGAAATAAAATTGTAGAAATAGTTCAAAAAAATGTTCCTATAAAAGTTAAAGAATGGGGAAACCATATGCCTAGGTATACGCTAGAGTCAAATAGCAAACCTAGGCTTCATCCTCATTATGATGTTGGATTAGACCAAGCATCATTTACATTGAGCATACAGTTAGATCATACTCTACCCTGGACAGTTTATGTAGGGCATCAGAGTTATGATATTAAAAGAAATAGTGCTGTTTTATTTTCTGGATCTCATCAGATACATTGGAGACCAGATATAGAGTTTTCCAAAGATGACTACTATGATGTTATAGTTGCACAGGTTGTTGAAGATACAGAAAACCCACTTGAATTGAATAATGCTCATAGAGAGTATATGTCAGACCAAGTGGGATTTTTTGTTTCGAAGTATTTTACTTCACAATCGGGAAATTAGCCCTTTCTAGAGCATCTTTAAGTGGTGGATCTAACTCTTCATATTTCTTATGAACTGAAGATCCGTCGTTTGAATTAACATGAACAATTTCTGTTTGCTGTAACTTGGTATTATCATTTAGATCAGCAAATGTTTTAATAACCAGAATATAGTCGCAGAAATCTTTAAAAATAAAATCTCTAGCCTGTCTATCACCCTGTTGTGTTACATACCAGTCTGTTTCTACAGAACTCATTTTTTCTAGTGCCATATAGGCCTCCTAACGTCTTTATTAGTATATCATAATCAATGCTATAATCTAAATATGAAAATAGAAGCCATCAAACCACATATTGAAGAAAACTTTTTTACTCCAGAAGAATATGCCTCTATATATAAGAGCATAAAGGATACAATGGATATCGGCATTAAAGAGGCTAACGATCCTTGGCTACATTTTCGTAAAAATACAAACAATGGATTTTTAGTTATATTTTTTAGCGAAAGAAGACATGGCGCATTACCTGGATTATCTAAAGAAGTTGAAGATAAAATTAGAAAAAAGTTTGAAGAAAAAACAGGTGGTCCTGTAGATCATATTGGTATTCTATGGGCTAGATATTCTACTTTGAGTGGAGAGATTCCATCTTTGTACCCGCACCAAGATAGATCTGAAACACACACTGCATATATGTTTACAATCGAATTAGATAAAACATTAGATTGGGACTTTTATGTTGAAGATGAAAAGTTTGAAATGAGAAAGAATCAGGCTATCTGGTTTTCTGGAACAAACCAAGCACATTGGAGACCAGATAAGTATTTTGGTGACGAAGATTATTATGATATATTGTTGTGTCAAACACATCATGGAGAAGATGAAAATCCATTAGAAGAAGAACACTATTTAGATGGTGATGATCATGCTACTGAGGTTGCACAAAAGTATGCTCATCTTCTACCCGAAACACTGAAGAAGGCTTCACGCCTCCAAGGTCCTTGTCAATAGCATGATCTTTTTCTGACTTACAACTACATCCATCACAACAAAATTCTGAAAAAATTTTTAATGCCAAACCATTGTTTTCTGTCATATTGACCACCATCCTACCTCTTTCCATGCCAAAGGATTATCCTTTAACCATTTCCTTTTGAGTTTATTCTCTTTAGTCCAGTCAGTTTCATGTGTATCCCGCCCACATTTAGGGCATATTGGAACTCCCATATCTTTATATACATGTTCACAATGCTCTAGCATAAATCTATTATATCAAAAATCTGAATTTTTTGCTATCTTGTATGATACAGAAAATAAAAAAGAATGATCAAAAAAAATAGTGAGCACTTTTAATGCTCTTTTATTTTTTGACCAAATAGCCAACCACTATGAATTCCGATGAGTGGTGCGTCAATATTTACAGCAATCCCCTGCGGCAATGAATTAGAAAATGTTGAAATAAAAGTTTCAACTGTTTGCTTGTTAGGCAAATTCATAGTCATAGTTTCTCCGTTAGTTGTTGTTAGTTTTACTGGTATCATTTTTATTTTCTCCTATTTTTATTTTATCATTTGTTTTTGTATAGTGTGAGCGGTCATAGTTAGCAAGTGTACCACCATTGGCAAGGTGGGCTTTCCTGCGTAGTTGTTCTGCTGAGTAGTTAGCCATTAGCCACACACTCGCAAGGTTCTACATCATAATCCTCATCATTACCCCAAAAGATAACTCCATGCCCGTGGCACTCATCGCAATTTATTCTAGTTAGTGTGTTTATCATTTATTTTTCCTTTCTAATAATCTTATTGTATCAGTTAGCACTGACAAGGTTTAGCCTTGCCAATGTTGAGAGTCATCACCCTCATCTACTCTAACTGAGTCTATTGTGTAGCCATTAGCAACAAGGCTATCTAGTAGGTCATTTATTTGATACTCGCTGACCATGAGGCGATTTGATACAGAAACAAGAGTGTTATCTTTTTCTGCTGTGTAAGTAAGTAGTTTCATTTACTTATCCTTTCTTTTTAGTAATCTTATTCTATACCCTGCCACTGACATTTTGGGGGTCAATGGATACCCCTTTTGTGTGATTTACCTCACATTGAGGGTCATTTGAACAAATTGCTTGTTCTTTCTATAACAAGGTGAGCACCACATATCCTGTGGTTCTGCTGTGTATCCACATACTGAACATTCTCTAAACATTTTATGTCCTTTCTTAACTTTCTAATACTGGTATTCTAACAGGCACCACTGACATTTTGCCCTGTTTTTCGGGCGTGTCGTCCATCAATTTTTGTGAGTTGCCTCACACTCTGGAGCACACTTAGCAGGTAGGGAGAATAGGTATCTCAAAAGAGCCTTTCTCTCAGATAGTGAGATTTCAGGGTGGTATGCCTGAACACCCCCATGCTGATACTCATAAACGATTTTTTCTAATGTTTTTTCTGATAACATAACTACATATCCTTTCTAAAAATACAATAGTATCCTATCACATAAATCTCAAAAAGTCAAGTTCTAACACGGCGTGTCGTGTGTGAATTAGGTCACATTTTCTACCTCGCTGCGACACGCCCGACAGCGTCGGCTAAATGTCCGTTTTGTCCTATTTAAATAAATGTGTTTAAGATCACAAAAAATAGTTTCCAATTCTACGGCGTGTCGATTTGATTTTTTTAATTTTATCTGATAAACTAACCATAGTTAGAAAGGATTAGAAATGAATAAAATTTGTTGCTTCTGCGAATTAGAACTATCAGACGAAAGTCTATTTTGTCCAAATTGTCTAGAATATAAAGGTGTGATGAGTATCACAGAATTTGAAGAAATTTACGGATAATCAACGGCGTGTCGCCTTGACTTTTCCCTTAAAAAATGAAATAATAAATCAGTAAAATAAAGAAAGGAAGTGGCTAATTATGGCTAACTTATACTCAATTGAAAATCTCCTTATTGGAAAAACCTACAACTCAAAATCCCTTCGTGGTGAAATTGTAGACGCTGAAAAACACCCTGCTTGTGTTCACTACGCAGACGCAGAGGCGTATCTTGTTCGTGTTCGTAGTGAGGGTGCGAATTATCACTATCGCACAATAGCAGTAAAGGTAAATGACTAATGAAATTAGATGAATTTAAGGCTCTTATTGAGAGCCAGCGCAAAGCGCAACAATTGACAAATTTAGAGAAAATCGCTACAATAGTAAAAACGAAAGAAAAGGAAAATAAATAAATGAAAAACTATACAGATTACCCATTCACCGCAGACGGAGTAAATTTCGTCTCTCGTATCGCTGACCATTCTCCATTCGTAGGAATGCTTAAAAATGTGCCTGCCCCAGTATTTACTCAGATGAATATTGACGCAATTAAAGATTTAATTGGAGACGCTTCACTCTTTACTCGTGAGCAATTACTCGCTGAACTTGAAAGAATAAATGAAGGCGCAACTCATTCTTATATTCTACTAGCAGAACAGGAATAAAAAAATGTCGCTAACTAAAACACACTTCAAGGCTATCGCTTCAATTCTTGCGGATGTAAAAGATGAAATTCATCCGCAGGTCTATGAGGATTTGGTGGAAGGTTTCTCAACTTATTTTGGAACCAAAAATGAATTATTCGATAAAGCAAGATTTGAAAAGGCTTGCGGTGTTGATGAGTTAGGAATTATCGCATGACTAGATTTCTAACTACACTTGTTCAAATTTTTCTTATCGCTTCTATTTATTACACGATAAAACTTGCGACAAAAGAAAACTAAATTTAAAACATGCGAGGTCTGCGGTAGAATTTTTGTCGCAGATCTAAAATGTTTTGCTTGCGCTGCTAAACAATAGTTCAACTTTCAACTAATTCCGACACGCCCGACAGCGTCGGCCAGTTATCCACAGGATATCCACAATGTGAATTACGTCACACTTTACGGGCGTTGTGAAATTTCTCACAGATTTTCGGCGTGTCTGATTTGAAATTGTCAGTAGAAAATGGTAGGCTGGAAGCCTGAAAATAAAGAAAGGAAATTCAATGAGAAGTTATTCAATTGAAGATTTACTTGTAGGCCAGTATTATAGACCTACTTCTTTTGCCCGTAAATATCAGGGCGGAGAAATAAACTTTGCTGAAAAAAGAGATGATGTTTGGGTGGGTTCTGATTATCAGGCTTATTCAATTCGTTTCAATGGACATAAATGGGCAACCATTGCTGTAAAAGTATCAGACCTATAAGAAAGGAAATAAAATAAAATGGGATTAGATATGTATCTTAGTGCTAGAAAGCACATAAATAAAATTGAATGGGATAAGTTAGATCGTGATAGTGCGACTAGATATTCTGAGGCTACCGCTTCACAATGGACTGATGTGGTAAATGCTGCTGGTGTTGCTACTCTTGTAGATGTAGAAAGTATCTATGGTGTAGATGTATCCGTAAATGTAGCCTATTGGCGTAAGTCTAATCAGATACACAATTGGTTTGTTATCAATGTTCAGCGTGGTGAAGATGACTGCGGTGAATACTATGTATCTCATAATAAGATAAAGGAATTAGTAAATACTTGCACTTTGGCAATTACTAATAAAGACCCTAATTTGCTACCGCC
>JACCEB010291034.1_pt1 | contig 32857 bp, 22 predicted proteins | sample 7454761 | NCBI WGS metagenome assembly JACCEB01 (sample SAMN15323454, study PRJNA562643) | freshwater metagenome | isolation source: river surface water | place: USA:Blue River Watershed | collected 2017-08-18
GGGCGTGCGTGGGGTCGGCCTCGAGGGCGCGGCGGGCGGCGGCGAGGGCTGCGGCGCGCTCGCCGCGCTGCCAGTGCAGCGTGGCGCGGGCGTAGGGATAGTCGGCGACGCGCGGGGCGAGCTGCTCGGCGGTCTGCAGCTGCGTGATGCCTTCCTGGATACGGCCGGTCTGGGCGAGCAGGAGGCCGAGGTTGTAGTGGGCGCGGTCGAAGCGCGGGTTGCGCTTCACGGCCTCGCGGAAGGCGAGCTCGGCATCGGCGAGTTTGCGGGCGGCGGCGAAAGCGAGGGCGGCGTTGAAGGCGGCCTGGTAGTCGGCGGCGTTGAGGCGGGCGGCGCGCCAGAGGGCGGCGGCGGCTTCGTCGGGGCGGCCGAGTTCATTGAGGATGATGCCGTGGGCCTCGTGGATGCCGGCGGAGTTGGGATCCCACTCGGTGGCTTTGCGCAGCTGGGCCTCGGCTTCGGGGCCGCGGCCGCGGTTGAAGAGATCCTGACCGAGGCGCATGCGGCCGGCGGGCTGGTCGGCGCTGACGGCGAGATAGGCCTCGAGTTCGCGGCGGGCGGGGCTGCCGTCGGGGAGTTCGGTGGAGAGCGCCCAGGCGGCGTCGAGGCGGACGAGGCGGGTGGCGTCGTTGAGCAGCGGGCGGAGCGCGGGCGTCTCGCCGGGGACGGCGGCGACGATCTGGGCGCCGGCGGAGCGGACGAGCGGATCGGCGTCCTTGAGCATGGCGCGGGCGTTTTCGAGCACGCGCGGGCTGGTGCCGAGGTAGTTGCGGGTGAGGAGCGTGAGCGTGGCCTTCCACGCGGGAACTTCCTCGGACGCGATCAGCGCGAGGAGTTTCTCGAGTGCCTCGGGCTTGCTGGCCTGCGCGGCGGCGACCACGCGGGTGCGCTCGCGCTGGCGGGAGTTGAGTTTGTCGCCATACCACGCCTCCGAGTGCTCGATGGCCCAGTCGACGGATTTGTCGGTGTGGCAGCGGTTGCAGGCGTTGGGGATGCCGAGTTCCTTGGTGAGGAGCGGGTCGGGTTTGAGGAAGCCGTGGTCGTGCCGCGGATCGCGCTGCATGTAGGTCGTCGTCGGCATGTGGCAGGTGACGCACTGGTTGCCGGTGCTGCCGGCCTTGTGCCGCGAGTGGGCGAGCGGATCGATGACGGGGGCGTTGTTGCGGCCGGGGGCGCTGTGGCACTGCATGCAGATCGCGTTGTTCTGCACCGGGAGGATGGTTTTGCCGCTGTGCGGATCGTGGCAGTCGAGGCAGGTGACGCCGGCCTTTCCGCCCATGCGGCTGGTGATGAGCGACGTCCAGTTGAAGTCTTCGTCGAGCACCTGGCCGTCGGGGTAGAAGACGGCGGCGTCGGTCGGCAACGTGATGCGGTAGTGATCGTGGTAGCGGACGCCGGGGGTGAGACTGCCGGTGAGCAGTTCGTTACGGGCGTGGCAGGGGGCGCAGGTCTCGCCGGCGAGCTGGCGTTTGGCGGCGATGGCGGCGCCATCAAGCGCGGGCTTCTCGGGCTTGGGGCCGGGGAGTTTCGCCTTGGCGCGTTCCTTCTCCGCGTGATCGGCGGGCATGGCGTGGCACTGGGCGCAGCCGACGCCGTGTTCGACCCACTTGGTGGCGTAGGTGTCGGTGACGGGGTTGTAGTTCTTCTCGTAGCCGGTGGTGTGGCAGTGCGCGCACATCGAGTTCCAGTTCATGCCGCGACCGCGCCAGTGGCCCCACTCGCCGGGCTGGCGGCGTTCGTCGCCGAACACGTTGAAATATTCCTTCTTCGCGGGATCCCACGCGAGTTCCGCGGCCTGATAGCGGCCGCCGCCGATCGGCACGATGAACTGGTGCAACGGGGTGTAGCCGAGGATGAACTCGGCCAGGTAGGTCTCCGCGGGGTAGTTGCCGCGTTTCTCGGTAAAGTGCGGTTTGCCGTCCTTCCACTCCACCCGGTAGTCGACGCCGTGGGCGGTGAATTCGCGGGTGGGCTCGACGGTGGGGCGGTCGAGCTTCTCGTCGATGGGGCGGTGGGCGAAGGCGTGGTGTGACGTGGACCAGGATTTGTAGATGTCCTCGTGGCACTCCAGGCACTCGCGGGATGGCGCGAAGTGGGGTTTGGCGGCGACGGCGGCAACCGCGGCGGGCGCGGCGGCGGCCGGCGGCGTGGCCGTGGTGGATGGGTCGGATTTACGGCAGCCGGGCGTGAGCGCGGCAAACATGATAACGGTGCCGAGGCTGCCGAGACCGGCGATGAAGCGGGCGACGGAGCGGAGCGTGAGGGCGGAGCGGAGGCGGGCCGGGGAAATCACGATGACGAGCCGTCTAGGGAGCAGGAGTGGGCGGGCGGAGCAATGCGATCGTGCGGGGAAGGTGGGTCCGGCGGGGGGAGCGCGGGCGTTTGCGCCGGGCGGACGGGGGGCGACCCGCGCGCGGGCGGCTCACGCCGTGGAGAAACGGTAGAGCGTGGACGAGCGGCGCGTCTCGCCGGGTCGCAGCACGACGGACGGGAAGTGCGGCTGATTGGGCGAATCGGGGAAGTGCTGGGACTCGAGGCAGAAGCCGCTGCGGTAAGGGTAGACGTGACCGTGTTTCGCCGCGAAGGCGCCCGCGAGGAAGTTGCCGCTGTAGAACTGGAGGCCGGGCTCGGTGGTGAGCACTTCGAGCACGCGGCCGGACTGCGTTTCCTCGACCGTGGCGGCGAGCTGCGGCTCGAGTATGCCGGGCGTGGCGCTTGCGGCGGAGCGTGCGTGATCGAGCACGAAGTTATGATCGTAGCCGCCGCCGACGCGCAGCTGCGGGTGGTCGGCGTCGATCCGCGCGCCGATGCGCTGCGGGGTGCGGAAGTCGAACGGCGTGCCCGCGACCGGCGCGATCTCGCCCGTGGGAATCAGGCCGGCATCGACGGGTGTGTAGGCGGAGGCGCGGAAGGTCGCGAGGTGGTCGAGGATCGTGCCGTGGCCCTCGCCGGCCAGGTTGAAGTAGGCGTGGTTGGTGAGATTGACGATGGTGGGCGCGTCGCAGCGGGCCTCGTAGTCGAGGCGGAGGGCGTTGTCGGCGGTGAGCGCATAGGTGACCGCGACATCGAGGTTGCCGGGATAGCCTTCGTCGCCGTCGCGGCTGCGAAGGGCGAATCGCGCGCGATCGGAGCGTTGTTCGGCGAGCGTCCAGAACTGCCGGTCGAAGCCGACGGGCCCGCCGTGCAGATGGCAGGGGATGCCGCCGGGCGTGTTGTTGGTCGCGAGCGCGTAGGTGCGGCCGTCGAGCGTGAAGCGGCCGTGCGCGATGCGGTTGCCGAAGCGGCCGATGATGCCGCCGAAGTAGGGCGAGAGCGCGATGTAGTCCTCGACGCGGGAGAAGCCCAGGGTGACGTCGGCCCGTGCGCCGTGGCGATCGGGGGCGAAGAGATTCACGATGGTCGCGCCGTAGTCGCAGAGGTCGACGCGCAGGCCGCGGGCGTTTTCGAGGGTGACGAGCACGGCTTCACGTCCCGCGGAGGATTTGCCGAACGGTTGGGTCATGGGAGCGGGCAAGCCGAGGTGAACGGCACCGGGATGACAAGCGAGCGCTGGGGCGGGGCAGCAGACACCGCAGGCGGGTTCCGCCCTACCAAACGATCGGCGGATGCCCCGATGGGCGCGGGGTGGCGCGTCGTGTAAATTGATGCGGACATGAACCACGATTCTTCCCGCTCAGCCACGCAACCGACCACCGCCGAAACCGACGCGATCTCCCGCCGCGCCTACGAGATCTGGGAAACCGAAGGGCGCCCCGAAGGCTGCGAGCTCCGGCATTGGGCGCAGGCGGAAAAGGAGCTGGCGCGAAGCAGCCCGGAGTCCTACCCGGCGGCCCCAAGGCGCAGCCCCGCGCCGAGGCCATCGCCCGATTCCGACGTGACGCCGCTGCAGGGCACGCGCGCGGCGGCCGCGGCGGCGGCCAGCAGCAACCGGGCGGCGAGTCGCCGCGAAGGCGTCGCCGCGGCCATGCCCCCGGTCAGAAACGGCAACGCGGCGCGCAAGCGGGTCCCGGGCACGCCGCCGCTTTGAAGCGCGGGCGGCCCGCGCCGGATTCGGCTGCGACCGGCCCGGCGGGCGGGCGGCGGAAACGATCTGACAACCGGTGCGGCGGCGCCACGCTGGCGGCATGGTCCTGGAATTTTCCTCCCTCAAGCCGCGCGACGCCTACGCGTGGATGATTGCAACGATCCTGCCGCGGCCGATCGCGTGGGTCTCGACGATCTCGGCGGAGGGAAAGACGAACCTCGCGCCGTTTTCGTTTTTCCAGGGCGTGACCTCGAATCCGCCGACGCTCCTCTTCTGTCCGGTGAACGATCGCGCCGGGAACAAGAAGGACACGGTGCGCAACATCGAGCAGGTGCCGGAGTTTGTGGTGAACCTCGTGCCGTTTGCGCTGGCGGAGAAGATGAACGCCACGGCGGCGCTGCTGCCCTACGGCGAGAGCGAGTTCACGGCCTTCGACGTGGAGAGCGCGCCGAGCCAGCGGGTGCGGGCGCCGCGGGTCGCGGCGGCGCCGGTGGCGTTCGAGTGCACGCTGGATCGCTTCGTGCACGTCGGCGAAGGAGCGCTCGCGGCGAATGTGGTTTTCGGGCGCATCCAGGTGGCGCACGTGCGCGACGACGTGCTCGGGGCGGACGGGAAGCCCGATCCGGCGAAGCTCGATCTCATCGGGCGGATGGGCGGCGAGTGGTATGCGCGCACGACCGAGTGTTTCCAGATCAAGCGGCCGGATCGGTGAGCCGGCGGGTCGCGGCGCGCGCGCCCGGGTTCAGCGGTCGCGCGTGGCGGACCAGAAGCGGCACTCGTCGGAGAAATCGCGGACGGCACGCGACTCGCGAGCGACCTCGGTGCGCATGGCGTCGAAGGTGTGGCGCCAACCGGTCGCGGCGAGGTCCTCGAGAATCTCGCGGCGGTCGGGCAGGTGCATGAAGGTGCGCCCGGATTCGTCTTCGAAGTAGCGGTCGCCGAACTCGACGAGGCGCGGGTCCTGTTCGCCGCGGACCCAGCGGAGCGTCTCGAGGCGCCAGAGTGCGCGTTCGGTGGGCGTGGCGTCGCGGTCGTGGGTGGTGAAGAGCAGCGGGGCGCCGGGGCGGCAGAGACGGTGCAGCTCCCGCAGGGCGGCGCGCCGCCGGGCACGGCCGGGAATCTGCATCAGGCCGTTGAAGAGAAACAGCGCGCCGGCGTAGGGCGGCGTGAGCAGGTCGGCCTGCGGGCCGAGGTCGGTGGCGTCGGCGTGAAGAAAGCGGATCGCCTGCGCGGTGCGTTCGATGGCGAGGCTGCGGGCCTGGTCGACGAGTTCCTCCGCGAAATCAAAGGCAGTGAGGTCGCGGTAGCCGAGTTGCCAGAGGCCGAGCGTGACGCGACCGGCGCCGCAGCCGGCTTCGAGGAGCGGCGCGGTGTGGTCGGGGAAAAAGCGCCCGATGAGGGCGCGCTCGGATTTCCATAGGCCCAGCTCGTGGGCGGCGCGCGTGTAGTGGACGACCGCGAGGAGGTCGTTGAAATCGGCGCGGACCGTGGCGGCGTCTATTTTTCGCTGCTCCACGCGGCGATGAACATCCCGTTGGCGTTGAGTTCGTGCGGCCAGAGGAAGAGGCGGGCATCCGCGGCCTGGCCGGAGCTGCCGAAGAGCGGGGCGGGCTTGAGCGTGGGGTGCGCGGCGGAGAACGCGTCGGCGATGGCCGTGGTCTCGCTGCGCGTGAGCGTGCACACCGAGTAGATGAGGCGGCCGCCGGGCTTCAGCGCGGCGGCGGCGTGGTGGAGCATGGCCAACTGCGTGACGGCGAGCTCGCGAACATCGTCGGGCGTGACGGTCCAGCGGGCGTGGGGATTGCGCTGCCAGGTGCCGACGCCGCTGCAGGGAGCGTCGAGGAGGATGCCGTCGAACTTGGTCTTCGTCGGCAGCTTGGCGGAGCCGTCCCACAGGGCGGCGCGGTAGTTGAAAATCTGGGCGCGGGCGGCGCGGCGCTTGAGCGTCTGGAGGCGGCGTTCGTTGCGGTCGGTGGCCCAGATGACGCCCTTGTTGCCCATGAGATCGCCGAGGTGGAGCGTCTTGCCGCCCTCGCCGGCGCAGGCGTCCCACCACGTCTCGCCGGATTGCGGCGCGCAGGCGAGGCTCACGAGTTGCGAGGCGAGGTCCTGGATCTCGAAGGCGCCGTGATGAAACGCGGGCGTGACAAACAGATCCTGCATGCCGGTGTAACGCAGGGCGTCGGGCGCGCGCTGGGACGTTTCGCAGTCGCCGAGTTCACGGGCGAGTTTGGCGGAGGAGCCGGGGCGGGCGCGGAGCCACAGGGCGGGTTCGCGCTGGAGGTGGCGCAGGTAGTCGGCGGGCAGGTCCATCTCGGCGGCGAGCCAGCCGGGCACGGCGCGCGCGGCCAGGGCCTCGGCCTTGACGGACTTCTGGTCGGCGGTGAAGCGCTCCTGGAGGGAGGCGGCGTGCTCGACTTGTTTTTGGAACGAGGCCTTGAGGTCGAGCCACTGGAGCCAGCGGAAATAGGCGAAGACGGCGCGGCTGATCTGGCGCTTCTCGCGGGGACCGAGGTGGCGCGCGCCGACGAAGTATTGGCGCAGCGCGGCATCGGCCGGGCGATCCTCGCGGGCGATGGCGGCGAGGATGCGGGAGGCGTGATTGAGAGTCGCGGAGTCGGTCATGGAGGCGCGGGAGCGAATAGCGCAGGCGCCGCAGCCGCAAGGCTGGGGAATGATGCACGCGCGCCGCGGAGTAAGGGGAGACCGCAAAAAGGCGCAAAAAGCGCAAAACGAGCGGGGCGGGATACTTCACGTGATGCGTGAAATCCACGACGGTGGAGCGACGCGGGGCGGGAGCGAGCGGAGGCGTGGGGGTGTTGTCACGTAATAGGTGACAAAACGAGAGGCCGCGCGGGGTGAAGCGGGTGGTTGGGCGAGACGGAGCGGGCGCGACTTCACGTAATGCGTGAAATGGGGCGGGGGCTCAGGTGCCGATGGGGGCGAGGCGGTCGAAGCGGAGGATGGGGCGGTTGAGGCGGCGGGAGTCGGCGAGGGAGACGGTGAAGGCGGCTTCCCAGTCGTTCTGCTCGGCGGGATCGATGAGGACCTGCGCGAGGCTCCACTCGGGAGCGCCGGGGGCGGTGTTGTCGAGGCCGTGCGTGTGTTTCGCGGCGCGGCCCTCGGGGTCGAGGCGGAAGCGGGTGCGGGCGTCGAAGTAGGGCAGGAACGCCGCCTCGATGCGGCGGGCGTCGGGGGAGAGCGGGGCGCCCTCGGCGGGCGCGGCGGGTTCGCCGGTGGCGAGGCGGGAGGCGGCGTTTTCCCACTCGCGGGCGGCGACATCCTGGAGGAAGCCGAGCACGGCGGTGCGCACGAGTCGGCGGAAGGCGGCGGTGTCGCGCGTGAGGTCGGAGGTGGCGGGGCGGGCGGGCTTGTCGGCGTCGGGCGCGGCGGCGGTGAAGGACGGGTCGCGCAGGCGTTCCCATTCCTCGAGCAGGCTCGAGTCGATGCCGCGGATGAGTTCGCGGAAGTAGTCCTCCATCTCGGCGACCTCCTCGGTCTTGGCGGTGGCGGGCACGGTCTGCGCGAGGACTTTCCAGACTTGGGAGAGGTGGCGGAGGAGGAGGCCTTCGGCGCGTTGGAGGCCGTATTCGCGGATGTAGTCGGCAAAGGATTGGTAGCGCTCGAACATCTCGCGCGCGATGGACTTGGGGCGGACGTTCTCCTGCTCGACCCAGGGGTGCTGCGCGGCGAAGGCGTTGAAGGTGTCGTAGAGGAATTCGCGGAGCGGCTTCGGGTGCTCGATCTGCTCGAGCTTGTTCATGCGCTCCTCGTATTCGACGCCGGCGGCGCGCATCTCCTCGAGTTTCTCGGTCTTCAGTTTGTCGACCTGGCGGCGGAGGATGGTGTCGGGGTCCTCGACGATGGCCTCGCAGAGCGTGAGCACATCGAACGCGTAGTCGGGGGAGGTGCGGTCGAGGAGCGGCAGCGTGTCGATGAGGTAGAGCGAGAGGGCCTGGTGGAGGGAGAAATCGTCCTGCAGCTCGACGTTGACGCGGAGTTTGGGGGCGGGGAGGGCGGCTGGTGGGCGTCCGCCGCCAGCGGGAGCGGAGGCCGGGTCGGACGGGGCGGGGCGCGGGAGCAGTTCGACGATGCGGCGATCGACGAGCGCGCGGAAGAGCTGCCACGCGCGGCGGCGGAGGGCGCGCTTGCGGTGCGGAGTCTCGTGCGAGTCGCGGATGAGGCGCTGCAAGGCGCGGCAGCCGTCGCCGCGCTCGCGGCCGAGCACGAGCAGGAGCATGCCGTGGGAAACGTCGAAGCGCGACGTGAGTTCCTCGGGCGGGGCGGTGCGGAGGCGTTCGAAGGTTTTTATGTCCCAGCCGACGGAGCCCTCGGGGGCGCGGGCCTTGACGGTGTTTTTCTTCTTTCCGGGTTGGGCGGCGGCTTTCTCCTCGGCGCGTTTGTTCTCGATGGCGTGTTCGGGGGCCTGGGCGATGACGTAGCCGGCGTCGTCGAAGCCCTTGCGGCCGGCGCGGCCGGAGATCTGGCGGAAGTCGCGCACGCTGAGGATGGCGGCTTTGCGGCCGTCGTATTTCCAGAGCTGGGTGAAGACGACGGTGCGGATGGGGACGTTGATGCCGACGCCGAGGGTGTCGGTGCCGCAGATGAGTTTGAGCAGGCCCTTCTGCGCGAGCTGTTCGACGAGGATGCGGTATTTCGGGAGCAGGCCGGCGTGGTGCACGCCGATGCCGTGGCGGAGCCAGCGGCGCATGTCTTTGCCGAAGGGGCTGTTGAAGCGGACGTTTTCGAGCGCGGTCTGGAGGGCGGCCTTTTCCTCCTTGGAGCAGACGTTGAGGCTCATCAGCGCCTGGGCGGCTTCGCTGGCGGAGCGTTGCGTGAAGTAGACGAGATAGACGGGCGCCTTTTTCGTGCCGAGCAGTTCGGCGATGCGCTCGGTGAGCGGGACCTCGGAGTATTCGAACTCGAGCGGCACGGGGCGGCGGTCGCTGCGGACGGTGACGCTCGGGGCGCCGGTGAGCTGGGTCATCTCCCGCTCGAAGAACTCCGTGCCGCCGAGGGTGGCGGACATGAGCAGGAAGCGGGCGCCGCGCATGGTGAGGAGCGGGACCTGCCAGGCGTAACCGCGCTCGGCGTCCGAGTAGTAGTGAAACTCGTCCATGATGACGGCGCGGATATCGCTGTCCTCGCCGCGGTGGAGGGCGATGTTGGCGAGGATCTCGGCGGTGCAGCAGAGGACGGGGGCGCGGGGGTTGACGGAGGCGTCGCCGGTCATCATGCCGACGTTTTCCGGGCCGAAGTCGCGGCAGAGGGAGAGGAACTTCTCGTTGACGAGGGCCTTGATGGGGCAGGTGTAGACGGAGCGTTCGCCGGCGCAGAGGGCCTTGAAGTGGAAGGCGGCGGCGACGAGGGATTTGCCGGAGCCGGTGGGGGTGTTGAGGACGACGTTGTGGCCGGCGAAGAGTTCGAGGATCGCCTCCTCCTGTTCGGGGTAGAGGGAGAGGCCGCGGGCGGCGCAGACGGTGAGGAAGCGCTCGAGGACGGCATCCGCATCGGGGACCGTGCCGTCGGCCGCGCGCCAGGGAGCGAGGGGAGCAGGGAGGGCGGGGACGGCGGGAGCGGACATCGCGGACAGGGGCGCAGTGGAGCGGGGAGGAGTCAACCCGGCGGGTGGGGGCGCCGGCGCTCCCGGCCGCACAGGGAAAATCCCCCAATCGGGCGGATTGAGGCGAAATGCGTTTCAGCCGGGGGTAATGGGGCCGATGTCAGGCGTTGAGACGGACCGCGCAGGCAGCCGTCGGAACATCAATGGCCAACATCCTCCTATTCGACGACAGCGAGCTGGCCGGGAAGGCGTTCCGGGGAATCGTGGACCGCGGCGGCCACCGCTGCGTGGTGGCGAGGACTCCCGACGTCGCGTGGCGTCTCCTGCGGGAAGGCGTGGTGGTGGATATCCTGTTTCTGGAGACGAAGGTCGGGAACGGCGCGGGTTTCGAGTTTCTCGGCCGGGTGCGCGCGGATCCGTTTCTCTCGCTCCTGCCGGTGGCGGTCTATTCGAGCGATCCGGATTCGCGGTCGGTGCGCCGGGCGCTGGGCTTCAAAGTCACGAATTATCTCATCAAGCCCTACAGCGACAAAGCGATCCACGGGGAGATCGCGAAGGCGCTGCAGAATCCGTGGCGCGAGCTGCATTTCGAGGAGTCGAAGTCGTTCTGTGCCCTGATGCAGCTGACGCCGGCGGCGCTGGCGGAAAAGCAGCAGCGGGTGCAGAACACCTACGAGCAGGCGTCGCACCTGTGGCCGGGGTGGGCGAGCGAGCGGCGTGCGGACGACGTGTTCACGCAGCTGAACGCGCTGATCGCGGACGCGGAGGAGGCGGGCATCTGGGCCGGTCTCGACTACGTGCGCGAGCTGAAGGACAAGGCGACGGCGGGAGAGTGGGCGGCGTTCCACGACTGCGGCGAGCTGCTGGAGTTTGCGGGCCGGCTCATCCGCTCGCACCTGCACCCGACGGAGGTGCCGGACTGTCTGCGTTCGGAGCAGGAAATCCAGCAGGCGCGCGAGGCGGTGGAAGCGGCGCACTGGGACACGATGGATATCGATGCGAGCGGGCCGCAGTTCACGCGCGAGGCGTTGGAAGCGCAGGTGAAGGCGCTGGGCGGGTGTCCGGTGGTCGAAACGACGGCGGCGGCGTTCCAGATGGTGGCCGACGGCAGCTCGGCGCGGATCTCGGACGTGATGGATCTCGCGGCGCAGGATGCCGGGCTTTCGCTGCAGGTGCTGTGCGCCGCGAACCGCGGGGCGCACGATGCGATGACGGCGATCGAGGATGTGCGTTCGGCGGTGAGCCTGCTCGGCGAGATGAAGCTCAACGCGCTGGCGCGGGCGCTGCCGCAGGCGTGCGGCCGGCAGGTCGAGCTGCCCTGGTTCAACTGGGCGAGCTACTGGAAATTCCAGGTCGCGGTGGGCCGCGTGGCGGAGTTTGTCTGCAAGTATCTGGAATTCGACTACCTGAAGGGAGCGGCGGCGACGGCGGGGTTGATCCACGACGTGGGGCGGCTGTTCCTGCTGAAGCTGCAGCCGCACGCGTTTCGCGCGGCGCTGCGTTACGCGCACGACCGGAAGGTGCCGCTCGCGGCGGCGGAGCGGAAGTATTTCGGCTGCAGCGGCCCGGACCTCGGGGCGGCGTTTGCGGGGATCGAGTGCATGCCGCCGAAGTTCGCGAGTGTGCTGCGCTGGGTGGAGCACCCGGAGACGGCCGAGGCGGACACGGATCTCGTCGCGATGGTCGCGCTCGCGCGGCACATCTGCGGGCAGTCGCACGTGGGGGTCTCGGGGGATCTTTTCGCGGGCAACGCCTCGGGGCTGACCTCGACGGCGGCGTGGCGGATACTGCAGCCGCGGCTCTTCGCGGGCTTCGATGCGCGGCGGCTCGAGGTGCAGGCGCATGCCTATTGTCTGAACCTGAAAACCGAACTCAGCGGCCAGACCGCCGATCACCGTCCGACGCGGGCGCAGCGGGCGGCGGAGCTGGTGTAAACAAAAAGGCCGCCGGCAGGAGCCGGCGGCCGGGCAGGCGGGGCGGGAAACTCAGAGCTGCGAGTAGCTCGTGGGCACGAGGAAGCGGGCGGTGTTCTTCGACGTGTTGTTGGCCCACTTGGGATCGTCCTTCATCTTCACCCAGCGCGGGTCGGGGCCGAACTTCTTCCAGTTGGCGAGGTGCGTCGCGAGGTCGGGACCGGACGTAATGTAGCGCAGGTGCGGCAGGTCGGGACCGGAAAGAGCCTGGCCGAAGAAGAGCGGAGACATGCCGAGGCTGCGCATGATGTCGGTCTCGCCCTCGTCGAACATCGCCATCTTGTTCAAGGCGGCGAGTTCGCTGTGGCTCTGGTAGTCGCGCATCTCGAAAACGCGCGTGGCGGTCTTGTTTTTGGAGAACGCGGGCACCTCCATCTTCGGCATGCTCCTGAAGGCGCGCAGCACCCAGCTGTCGATGCGGTCGAAGGCGGGGCTCGGCTTCTTGGCCTGCAGATAATCGCCGCCCGCCTTGAGCACGGCGGCATCGGTGTTCAGCTCGGCGCTCACCTGCACGAAGGTCTCGAGCGAGGAGTAGGGGATGAGCATCCACACGGGACTGTCGGCCTTGGGCGCGGAAGTGCCGGCGCTTTTGTTCACCTCGATTTCGGTGAACACGCCGACCTGGCCGATGCCGCGTTGGCCGAGCGCCGGGAGGACGCCCTGGGCGAGATAGGTGTCGAGGCCCGCGCGGGCGGAGCCGGGCTTCAGCTTGTAAGCGCGCAGTTCGTAATACTCGCGCGCACCCGCGGCGGGCGCGGCGGCGGCGGGGCGGGTCGCAAGAGCGGCGGCCGCGGAAACGGTGAGCGTGGTTTTGAGGAAGTCGCGTCGTTGGAATTTCATGGGGCGAACGGGGACAGCAAAGCGGTCGGCGGACGAATGACGAGCGTGCGGGCGAAAAATGTATTCGCGCGGGCCGGAGCGGGGGTTTTGCATGCGCGCGAATTTTTCGTCCTTCACCCCGCATCCACGATATGTCCGCACCGCTTTCGATCGCATTCATCGGCACCGGAGTCATGGGCCGCAGCATGGCCGGCCACCTGCAAAAGGCCGGGCACACGCTGCACGTCCACAACCGCACGAAGGAAAAGGCGCAGGCGCTGCTCGAGGCCGGCGCGACGTGGCACGATTCCGCGGGCTCCGCGGCGGCGCAGGCGGACGTGGTGATCACGATCGTGGGTTTTCCCGCCGACGTGGAAGCGACGTATCTCGGGGCGGGTGGAGTAGTGGAGCGTGCGAAGCCGGGCGCGGTCTTGATCGACATGACGACCTCGAGTCCGGTGCTGGCGCGCCGGATCGCGGAGGCCGCGGCGAAACGCGGCGTCTCGGCGCTGGATGCGCCGGTGTCCGGCGGCGACCTGGGGGCGCGCGAGGCGCGGCTGGTGATCATGGTGGGCGGCGACGCGGCGGCGTTTGCGCGGGTGAAGCCGCTCTTCGAGATCATGGGAAAAAACATCGCGCTGCACGGCGGGCCGGGCGCGGGGCAGTTCTGCAAGATGGCCAACCAGATCGCGGTCGCGGTCGGGATGGTGGCGTGGGTCGAGGCGCTGGCTTACGCGAAGAAGGCCGGGCTCGATCCGCTGGCGGTGCACGGCAGCATCAGCGGCGGTGCGGCCGGCAGCTGGGCGTTGACCAATCTGGCGCCGCGGGCGCTCGCGGAGAACTTCGCGCCGGGCTTCTACGTGAAGCACATCATCAAAGACATGAAGATCGCCCTCGACAGCGCGGCCGAGCTGAAGCTCGACCTGCCGGGTCTCGCCGGGGCGAAGCGGCTCTACGAGCTGGTCGCCGCGAAAGGCTGGGAGGATTGCGGCACGCAGGCGCTCTACCGGCTCTACACCTCGCTCTAATTCTCCGTTGGCGCTGCTCGCGGGCGGAAAAGGAAGAGAAGAGCTGAGAGGCCGGAGCCAGGAGTCCGGAGCCCGGACACCAGAATAAGCCCCGTCCGGGTTTCGACGCTTTGCTCCTAACTTCAGGCAACGGACTAGTAAACTCCCAGTTCCTCGCCCCAGTCACCCCGCTCGAGTTTCCGGACGACGGACCAACGACCAAGACTCAACACGAACCAATCGCTCCACCCTCCATGAAACTTCCCCCTGATTTCCGTCGGCGCGTGCTCGCGCGCGAGTGGCTGACCGGCACATTCCTCAACCTCGGTTCGCCGATGACGGTGGAGATCGCGGGACTCGCGGGCTTCGACTGGTTGCTGATCGACCATGAGCACGGGCCGGGCGGCGAGGACACGCTCCTGCACCAGCTGCATGCGGCGTCGGCGACGCCGGCGTTTCCGGTGGTGCGGATCGCGCAGAACGAGACGCCGCGGTTCAAGCGGGCGCTCGATATGGGCGCGCTGGGCGTGATGGTGCCCTACGTGAGCACGGCGGCGGAGGCGAAGGCGGCGGTGCTGGCGATGCGTTATCCGCCGCATGGCGTGCGCGGCGTGGCGAAGTTCAACCGCGGCGCCGGGTTCGGCGGGGATTTCGAGGAGTATTATGCGCACGCGCACGAGCGGCTCGTGACGGTGATCCAGATCGAGACGATCGAGGCGGTGCAGAACATCGAGGCGATCGCGGCCGTGGACGGTGCCGACGTGCTCTTCGTCGGCCCGACGGATCTTTCCTACAACATGGGCATCCGCGACCAGCTGGAGAGCGAAGCGTTCACGGCGGCGCTGAAGGCGGTGAGCGACGCGGCGAAGAAACACGGCAAGGCCGCGGGGATCCTGGTGCACAACGCGGCCCTCGTGCCGAAAGTGCGCGAGCTCGGCTACACCTTTGTCGCGCTCGGCAGCGACGGCGGGGCGGTGCGGGCGGGGCTGCTGGGCTTTGTGGCGGCTTTGAAGGGCAAGTGACGTGGCGCGACGGGATCGATCCGCGACGGCGGGCGTGGGGCCGCGTGGCGCCGGGTGGCGGGTGCTTCTGACCACGCTGGCGCTGCTCTGGGTGTATTGGTCGGTCAAGGACGCGGATTTCAACTGGGACGACGAAGCGCACATCACCGCGAATCCCGCGGTGATCGGGCCGCAGGGGTTGAAAGAGATCTGGACGAGCGGGAAGGCGAATTACTTCCCGCTGACGATGACGAGCTTCTGGGTGCAGCATCAGCTCTGGGGGCTGGCGCCGGGGCCGTATCACGTGGTGACGGCGGCGTTTCATCTCGGTGCGGCGCTGCTGTTGTGGCGCGTGTTGCTCGCGCTGGCGGTCCCGGGAGCGTGGCTGGGCGCGATGTGGTGGGCGCTGCATCCGGTGCAGGTCGAATCGGTGGCGTGGATCTGCGAACTGAAGAACACGCAGTCGGCGGTGTTCTACCTGCTGAGCGCGCTGTGGTTCGTGCACTGGGTGCGGACGCCGGGGGAATTGCGCGCCGATTGGCGTTACGGCGCGGCGTTGGTGGCGGCACTGCTGGCGATCCTGAGCAAGTCGTCGACGGTGATGCTGCCGGTCGTGCTGGGCTTGCTCGGCTGGTGGCTCGGTCGGCGGCGCGGGCGCGACGCGGTGTGGCTGGCGCCGTTTTTCGTGCTGTCGTTGGCGGCCGGCGGCTGGACGATCTGGGAGCAGAAGGTGAATCAGATGGCGATGGGGCCCGACTGGGACCACGGGCTGGCGGCGCGGCTTACGATCGCGGGCAAGGTGCCGTGGTTCTATCTCGGCAAGCTGCTCTGGCCCGAGCCGTTGATCTTCATCTATCCGCGGTGGCCGGTCGTCGGGCTCGGACTCGCGGACTGGGTGCCGCTGTTGGGGACGGCGGCGCTCGGCGTGCTGCTCTGGCGCGGGCGCGAGGGGCGGGGGCGGGCGGTGTTTCTGGCGCTGACGTATTTCTTCGTGTCGCTGTTTCCCGTGCTCGGGCTCTTCGACGTGTTCTTCTTCAAGTATTCGTTTGTCGGAGACCACTTCCAGTATCTGGCGAGCATGGGCCCGCTCGCGCTGCTGGCCGCGGCGGCGTGCCGGGTGGTGGACACGTGGCCGCAGGCACGGCGGACGTGGGCGGTCGCGGCGGCGGCGGTCGCGCTGCTCGCGCTGGCGGGGATGGCGCGGACGCAGACCGCGATCTATGCGGACCGTTTCACGCTGTGGTCGGACACGGTGACGCGGAACCCGCAGGCATGGATCGCGCAGATGAACCTGGGCAACGAGTTCCTCGCGCGGCAGCAGGGCGCGGAGGCGTTGCGGCACTACGAGGCGGCGCTGCGGCTGCGGCCCGGGGATCCGTGGACGGAGATGAATGTGGGCACGGCGCTGGTGCAGCTCGGGCGGAACGCCGAGGCGGTGCCGTATCTGGAGCGTGGGCTGCGGGAGCGCGCCGAGGCGGTGTCGGGGCACAATTCGCTCGGCGTCGCGCTGCGGGCGACCGGCCGGAGGGCGGAGGCGTGGGCGCGCTTCCAACGGGCGCTGCAGCTTGATCCCGGCTACGCGGCGGCGCGGATCAATGCCGTGGCGACGCTGACGGAACTGGCGGATGCCGCCGCGGCCGCGGGCGATCAAGCCGGGGCAGCGGAGGCGTTGGCGGCGCTGGTGCAGCTGCAGCCGCAGGAGCTCGCGTGGCGGCGGCGACTCGGGGCGGCGTGGTTTCTCGCGGGGCGGCCGGCGGAGGCGCTGCCGCACTACGAGCACGTCGTGCGGCAGGCGCCCGATGCCGCGGCCCACAACGATCTGGGCAGCGCGCTCTTCAAGGTCGGCCGGGCCGACGAGGCGATCGCGCAGTGGGAGCGTGCCTGCGCGCTGGAGCCGGATTTCCGCGCGGCGCGGCTGAATCTCATCCAGGTGCTGGCGCATCTCGGCCGGCGCGACACGGCGATCGCGCAGACGCGGGCGCTGCTGCAGCGGGCGCCCGGGGATCCGGCCGGCCGCGAGCTGCTGGAAAAACTCGGCGTGCCACCGGGCGCTCCGTCTGCTCCGAATTCATCTCCCCCATGAAGATCACCGCCATGCACATCACGCCGATCGCGCTCGGCGATCCGCCGTTGCTCAATGCCGCGGGGCTGCACGCCCCGTATTGCCTGCGCACGGTCGTGGAGATCGTGACGGACAACGGACTCACCGGCCTCGCCGAGGTGCCGGGCAGCGCGGCGACGAATGCGAAGCTCGAGGCGGCGCGGAGCATCGCGGTGGGCCGCGACCCGCTGAACTGGCATGCGCTGCGGGCGGCGCTGCGGGCGCATTTCGGCAACGAAGGCGCGGCGGCGCGCGGCGACAAGCCGTGGGATCAGCGGTCGCTGGTGCAGGTGGAAAGCGCGCTCGACGTCGCGTGTCTCGATGTCGCGGGCAAGGCCTTCGGCGTGCCGGTCGCGACGCTGCTCGGCGGCGTGGTGCGGGAGCGCGTGCCGTATTCGGCTTACCTCTTCTACAAATACGAAGGCGCGGGCGGGGAGCTGGCGTTCGGCACGGATCCGGCGGCGACCGGCTGGGCGGCGGCGCGGCAGAAGGCGGCGCTCGATCCCGAAGGCATCGTCGCGCAGGCGCAGGCGATGGTGCGGGAGTTCGGCTTCGAATCGATCAAGCTGAAGGGAGGCTGTTTCGAGCCGGCGCAGGAGGTGGCGGCGATGAAGGCGTTGCGCGCGGCGTTCGGTCCCGAGGTGCCGTTGCGGCTCGATCCGAACGCGCTCTGGACCGTGGAGACCTCGATCCGTTGCGGGCGTGAACTCGAAGGCGTGCTCGAATACCTCGAGGATCCGTGCCGCGGGCAGGAGGCGATGGCGCAGGTGCGGCTGGCGGTGAAGCTGCCGCTCGCGACCAACATGTGCACGACGTCGTTCGACGATCTGCCGGGCAGCGTGCAGACGGGCGCCGAGGATGTGATCCTCACCGACCACCATTTCTGGGGCGGCGTGCGCTCCTCGATGGAGCTGGCGGCGTGGTGCCGGATCCACGGCCGCGGCGTTTCGATGCACTCCAACAATCATGGCGGCATCTCGCTCGCGGCGATGACGCACCTCGGTGCGGCGATGCCGAACCTCTCCTACGCGCTCGACACGCATTATCCGTGGCAGTGGGAGGACATCATCGTCGGCGGCCGGATGCGCATCGAAGGCGGCTGCGTGACGCTGCCCAAGGGGCCCGGACTGGGCGTGGAACTCGATCGGGCGGCGCTCGCGCGGGCCCACGAAAACTTCGTCCGCTGCGGGCTCAAGGAGCGCAACGACGAGATCGAGATGCAGAAGAAGGTGCCGGGTTGGAAATTCGCGCAGACGCGCTGGTGAGGCGGCGGGGCCGCGCGACCGCTACGCGCGGCTTGGCCGGCGATCAGTTCCCGGCATGACGGCGCGGGCCGGCGTGGCCTGCTGCGCGCCGGCCAATCGGTGCGCAGCGAATCTCAAGCAACGCGCGGCGGCGGGCGTCCGCGTTTTGCTAGTCTGGCGGCATGGCCACTACCACCGAACGTCTGCCGGGCAACGTCGCCGGCGCCTACTATGTCGATTCCACGTGCATTGACTGCGATCAGTGCCGCGTCATTGCCCCGCAGTTCTTCGCGCGTTGCGACGACAGCGGTCTTTCGATCGTGCACAAGCAGCCGGGGACGGCGGAGGAGATCGCGTTGTGCGAGGAAGCGATGTCGACCTGCGCGACGGCATCCATCGGCAACGACGGGGCCTGACCGCCGTGCGCGACCTCATCGTCGGGATGGCCGGGTCGGGCGGCGACGGCATCGTCTCCGCGGGTGAGTCGCTGCTCTCGGCGGTGGCGGCGCAGGGCTACTTCGCGATTCTGACGAAGAGCTTCGGGCCGCAGATCCGCGGCGGCGAGTCGTCCTGCCGCCTGCGCGTCGGCCCCGGGCCGGTGCACAATCCGGGCGGGGCGCTGGACGTGGCGGTCGCGCTCAATTGGGAGGACTTTCTGCGGTTCGGCAGCGAACTCGCCTGCACGCCGGAAACGGTCGTGATCTACGACCGCAAGACGGGCGTCGAGCCGCAGGCGCTGCCCTTGGGCGACGTGAAGCCTGCCGTGGTCTGTGCGGTTCCGATCGAGGAACTCGCGGTGCAGTCCGCGGGCGTGAAGCTCGCGAAGAACAACGTGGTGGTCGGTCTGCTCGCCGGCTGGATGGGGCTGCCGCCGGAGCGCCTGCTGCAGGGAATCCGGAAGAAGTTCGCGAAGAAGGGCGAGGACGTGCTGCTGGGGAACGAGCGGGCGTTTGGCGCCGGCTACAGTTTCGCCCTGGCGAATCCGCTCGCGCGCAGCCTCGCGCTTGCGCCGGCCACGCCGCCGTCGCGGCCGCGGCGGGTGGTCGATGGCAACGAGCTCTGCGCGCGGGCGGCGCTCGACGCGGGGTGCAGGTTTTTCGGCGGATATCCGATCACGCCGGCGACGGAGATCATGCAGCATCTCCAGCGCGACATCTGGCAGCATGGTGGTTCGCTGCTGCAGGCGGAGGACGAGATCGCGGGCATCGCGGCGGCGGTGGGAGCCTCCTTTGCGGGCAAGAAGGCGATGACGGCGACCTCGGGCCCCGGGCTTTCGCTGAAGACCGAAGTGCTCGGGCTCGCGAGTGTCGCCGAGCTGCCGCTGGTGTGCGTCGACGTGCAGCGCGGCGGTCCATCGACCGGCATGCCGACGAAGCGCGAGCAGGCGGACCTGTTTGCCGCGGCATTTTCGGCGCACGGCGACACGGTGCGGCCGATTCTCGCGCCGATCAATGTGGCCGACACCTACGGCGTGACGATCGAGGCCTTCAATCTGGCCGAGCAGTATCAGACGCCGGTCATCCTGCTCTCCGACCAGGAGATCGCGCAGCGCAAGGAAGTCGTCGAGACGATGGACCCGGCACAGAAGCCGATCGTCAACCGGCTCGCGCCCACCGAGAGCGAACTCGAGGACTACACGCGGTTCCGTTTCACCGCATCGGGCGTGAGTCCGATCAGCCATCCCGGGATGCGCGGCGGCAACTACCTCGCGGCGGGCATCGAGCACGACGAACACGGGGCGCCGACCGTGAACGGCGAGATGCACGCGCGGATGAACGACAAGCGGCTCGCGAAGTTCGAAGCGCTGAAGGCGCGCAGCGACCTCTTCACGATCGAGGGGGATCCGGATGCGCGGATCGGTCTCATCAGCTGGGGCAGTGTCGCCGGCATCGCGCTCGAGGCGCTGCGGCTGGCGCGCGCGGAGGGGCTCGAGGCCAAGCTGCTGATCCCGCGGCTGCTGTATCCGGTCGCGGAGCAGGTCTACCTCGACTTCTTCCGCTCGGTCGATCGCGGCCTCGTGATCGAGCAGTCGCACCAGGGGCAGCTCCACCGGTTGATCCGGATGTGGGTGGATGTGCCGAAGGACTTCCGGGCGCTGGCGAAGAGCGGCGCGAATCCCATCACGCCGGACGAGATCGTCGCCGGCATCCGCACGCTCGCGCGGGCGGCGACGCGCCGGGCGCGCGGCGGTCACAACCCCAATCCTCACGAGTCATGATTTCTCCCCATTCCGGCGGCGGAGGCGGCGGCGCACCGGTGGCCGTCGGCCTTTCCGCGAAAGACTTCCGCAGCGACCTGAAACCGATCTGGTGTCCGGGCTGCGGCGACTACGGCGTGCTCACGGCCCTGTATCGCGCGTTGGCGGCGATCGGCCGTCCGGCGCATGAGATCGCGTTTGTCTCGGGCATCGGCTGTTCGTCGCGCATTCCCGGATACACGACGGCCTACGGCTTCAACAGCGTGCATGGGCGCGCGCTGCCGATCGCGCAGGGCATCAAGATGTCGAGCCCGGAGCTGCTGGTGCTCGTCGCGGGCGGTGACGGCGACGGCTTCTCCATCGGCGGCGGGCACCTGCCGCACGCGATCCGGCGGAATCCGGACCTGACCTACTTCGTGATGGACAACCAGGTCTACGGGCTGACCAAGGGCCAGGTGTCGCCGACGTCGGCGAAGGGCACGAAGACGCCGACCTCGGTCTTCGGCAGCATGGAGGCGCCGGTGAATCCGCTGCTCTACGTGCTCGCCTACGGCGCGGGCTTCGTGGCGCAGGGCACGCCGGCGGATATGGACGGGCTCGCAAAGCTGATGGAGCAGGCGATCCGTTATCCCGGTTTCGCGTTCGTGAACATCCAGTCGCCGTGCATCAGCTTCGGCGAGCCGGAGAACCAGCTGAAGGAGCAGAAGACGAAAATCGTGAAACTCGAGTCGCTGGGGCACGATCCGGCGAATCGGATCCGCGCGATGGAGCTGGCGCAGGAGTATGGGCGCACGCTGCACACGGGCGTGTTTTACCGGAACCCGGAGCCGCCGCCGAGTTACGAGGTGCAGATCAAGGCGCTGCAGGACGCGCAGCGGGCGCGGGCGGAGTGAGCGGGCGCCGCGCGGGCGCTCAGGGGAGTTCGTAGACCTCGACCAGGGCGACGCCGGTGGTGTCGTTCGCGCCGCTGACCTGCGCGGTGTAGCTGCCGGGCACGAGGGAGACGAGCAGGGCGGCATCGCGGCTACCGGACGGGAAGGCGAAGGCGCCGACCTGCGGGAAACTCGCGGCGAGCGCGGCGCTGGTCCAGTTGTCGTTTTCGTCGAGGCGGGCCTCGCCGCGGAACAGCGTGAGGCGCGGGTCGGCGAGGGCGCCGCCGACGCCGAGGGCGGCGAGGGCGGGACCGGCGGCGCGGAGGAGGAGGGTCTTGGGCGCATTGCCGGTGATGGCGAAGCCGACGATGAGCACGTCGGCGCCGGTGCCGACGAGGCTGCGGGCGGAGACGTTGGCGAGCCGGGCGCCGGAGGGCGCCGAAGCGGGGAGATCGTAGAGTTCGGCCAAGGCGACGCCGGTGCTCGCAGGATCGGTGAGCTGGACCGTGTAGGCGCCGGCGGCAAGCGGCCGCAGGAGCGCCGCGTCGCGGGCGGTGGCGCCGAGCGGAAAAGCACCGACGGCGGCGAAGGCATCGGCGAGGCCGGCGGCGGTGAACCAGTTGTCGTTTTCCGCGAGCAGGCTCGGGCCGGAGAGCAGCTGCAGGCGGGGATCGGCGAGGGTGCCGGGGACGCCGAAGGGGGCGAGGCCGGGGCCGATGCCGCGGAGGAGCAGGCGGCGTTCGCCGGCGCCGGAGATCACGAAACCGACGATGAGGGTGCGGTCGCCGGCGCCGGCGGCGGTGCGGACGGAGAGGTTGGTCAGGCGGGTATCGAGCGCGGGGTCGCCGGCGGCGCGCACGACGACGGCGGCGGACGGGCTGACGACGCGGCCGAGGGACGAGGTGATCGCGACCGCGTAGTTGGCGGTCTGCGCGGGCGTGACGGCGCCGAGCACGAGGGCGCTGCCGGTCGCGCCGGCGATCGGCTGGCCGTCACGGATCCACTGATACGCGAGCGGGCCGGTGCCGGTGGCGCTGACGGCGAGCGTGACGGTGCTGCCGGCGAGCGCGGTCTGGGAGCGCGGGGCGAGGGCGATGGCAGGCGGCTCGGCGACGGCGCGGCCGGTGCGGCGGGCATGGTGGCGAAACTGCGGCCACGGGCCGGCGGCCGGGGCGCCGAGGTCGAAGGCGTAGAGGCCGTTGTCGTTGCTGCCGACGACGAGCGTGGTGCCCGCGATCGCGGGCGAGGAGCGGACGATCCGGCCGGTGGACCAGGTGCGTTGCAGGCGACCGTCGGCGCCGACGGCGTAGAGCAGGCCGTCGTAGGCGCCGACGTAGACGGTGCCGTTGGCATCGACGGCGGGAGAGGAGGCGCGGACTTCGGCGCCGAGGCGGAACGTCCAGCGGGCGCTGCCGGTGGCGGTGTTGACCGCGTGGAGGAGGCCGTCGTAGCCCGCGAAATAGACGGTGCTGCCGTCGGGGCTCAGCGCGGGGGACGAGGAGGTGCCGAGGCGCGCGCCGGTGTAGACCCAGCGCTGCTGGCCGGCGGCGGTGAGTGAATAAAGCCGGCCGGAGGTGAGGGTGCCGAAGTAGAGATTGCCGGCGTCGTCGATCGCGGCGGCGGTGTAGATCGCGTTGTCGGCGTTGAACGTCCACTTCACGGAGCCATCCGCCGGATTGAGCGCGAAGAAACGATGGCCCTGCGGGCGCGTGCCTTCGTCGGCGCCGAGATAAATCGTGCCGTCGGAGCCGATCACGGCGGAGGCGTAGGAGGTGCCGGGGACGGCGGCGGACCATTTCGGGGCGGCGGCGGTGCCGTTGTCGGTGTAGGCGAAGAGGCGTCCCTCGTCGGAGTGGACGTAGATCGTGCCGTCGGCGGCGAGGGCGACGGCGTTGTTGGCGTTGGTGCCGGTGCCGACGACGATGTCCCATTTCTTCGTGCCGGTGACGCTGTCGAAGGCATGGAGTTTGGCGTCGTTGCGCGCGGCGGTGGCGGGACCGGAGCTGACGTAGAGGGTGCCGTCGGGGGCGAGCGCGGCGGCGGAGGTGTCCTGGGCGCCCTCGAGGTATTTGGCCGGCCAGCGGCGGCGGCCGTCGGCGTTGAAGGCGTGGAACCAGCCGTCCGTGCTGCCGACGAAGACGGCGCCGTCGGGTCCGATCGTCGGGGCGCAGGTGACGCTGCCGCCGGTGATGCCCTGCCAGAGCGAGTCGTTCAACGTGAGGACGAACGGGGCGTTGGCGGGCAGAATGGTGCCGAGGGCGCGGCCGTCGACCTGGATGTAGTAGGTGGTGCCGGCGACGGCGTTTACGGTGACGACGGCGGGGGTGTAGCCGCTGTTGCCGCCGGCTTCGAAGTCGGCGTTGTCGCTGTCGCCGACGAGCGCGAGGGTGGCGAGGGAGCTGCCGGTGTAGACGGCGAGGAGCGGGTCGAAGCCATCGCTCTTGAGGCCGAACTGGAAGCGCTGCGTGGCGGGCGCGGTCCAGCGATACCAGAGGGACTTGCCGCCGGTGAGATTGCGGATGCGCGGCTCGCCGGGCTCGCGCGTGGCCTGGGCGTTGGCGGTGGCGATGAGGGCGGAGCGGCCGGTTATCGGTAGGGCGCCGGCGAAGTTGTCGTTGGGCGGGATGGCGCCGAGATCGAGGAGCACGAGGCCGGCGGAGGCTCCGGTGGCGGCGGCTTTGCCGCCGACCGCGATGTGGTAGGTCGTGCCGGCGACCGCGGAGAATTCGAGGCGGGAGGTGACGAGGCCCGGCGCTTCGTCGTCGTTGGCGGCGACGGGCGAAAGGGTGGCGAGGGAACTGCCGGTGAAAATGCCGACGACGGTGTCGAAGGCGGAGCCGCTGGTGGAGACGCGGACTATCGAGGAGACGGTGGGCGTCCACTCCCACCAGAGGGTCGCGGCGGCGGCGTGGCCGGCGAGCGTGGGCTCGTTTTCGACGGTGGCGCCGGTGCTGACGCCGCGGACGGCGAGGTTGGTGCCGCGGAGGCGGGCGCGGGACGCGAAGTCGTCGTTGAAGGGCCGGTTGTCGGTCGAGCGGATGGCGCGGTCGAGGTTGAGGCGGCCGCCGGTCTGCACGCGTCCGGAAAATGCGGATACGGGGTCGACGTGGCGGAGGGTGCGGTTGATGAGCTGGCGGTAGGTGTCGGTGGGGAACTGGGCCTTGAGCAGCGCGAGGGCGCCGGCGACGTGCGGGGCGGCCATCGAGGTGCCGGAGCGGGTGACGTAGAGGGTGGCGTCGTGCGCGAGGGAGTAGATTTCCGTGCCGGGTGCGGCGAGTTCGACGGAGCCGGAGCCGAAATTGGTGCCGACGGGGGCGTCGTCGCGGTTGGTGGAGTTGGCGACGGCGAGGACGTTTTCGAGCCGGAAGCTCGCGGGGTAGTGCGGGAGGAGGTCCATGTCGGCGCCGGAGTTGCCGGCGGCGGCGACGATGATGATGCCGGCGTCGCGCGCGCGGCGGACGGCGTCGAACTGCGCGGGGTCGAACTGGAGGACGGCGCCGGCGGCGGCGCCGTAGCTGGCGTTGATGATGTGGGCGCCCTGGGCGATGGCGTAGTCGATGCACTCGACGGCGTCGGAGGACAGGCCCTCGCCGGCGGGATTGGCGGCGGTGGCGCTGGCGGAGCCGCGGAGGAATTTGAGCGACATGATCCGCACTTTCCACGCGACGCCGGCGATGCCGGTGCCGTTGTTGCCGGCGGCGCCGATGATGCCGGCGACGTGGCTGCCGTGGCCGTGGTCGTCGCGCGGATCGCCGGCGCCGGGGGAACTGCGGGGGAGGATGGCGTTGATGCCGTAGACGTCGTCGATGTAGCCGTTGCCGTCGTCGTCGCGGCCGTTGCCGGGAATCTCACGGGTATTGGTCCACAGGTTGCCGGCGAGGTCGGGGTGGTCGTAGCGCACGCCGGAGTCGATGACGGCGACGATGACGTCGGGGGCGTCGGTGCGGACGTCCCACGCGCGGGTGGCACCGATGTCGGCGGTGGCGATGCCGTTGTTGGTGCCGTTATTGGCGAGCGGCCACTGGCGCGGGAAGTCGGGGTCGTTGGGCGTGGCGGTGCTGCGGTAGATCCGGTCGGGCTGCACGTATTCGTAGCGGCCGGAGGCGCGGAGGCGTTCGATGGCGGCGGCGGTGGTCTCGCCGGTCTGGATCTCGAGCTCGCGGAGGCCGCCGAAGCGTTCCCAGCGGCGGCGGAGGCGCAGGCCTTCGCGCGGTTCGGCGGCGTCGGCGTCGGCGCGGCGGGTGGCGAGCGGTTTGGCGAGGAGCGTGCGCTCGCGGTAGCCCTGGCGAAGCTCCTGCGTGGTGAACGGCGCGGACGCGGCGTCGACGGCGGAGCGGGTGTCGGCGCGGACCCATGGCGCGAGAACGACGAGCGCGGCGACGAGGATGAAGTCGAGGCGGAGCGGGGTGTTTTTCAACGCGGCGGAATGTGGTGACGGGGGTCGAAAGGTGAAGGCGGAAGGAGAAATGCGGAAGACGCGGAAGACGAGGGGCACCACTGATGGATTTCGCCAAGTGGCGAAATCTTGAGGTGCGGGCGGCGGCAATGGCCGCCGGTTTTTGAAGGGCACCGCAAGGGCGGCGAGGGAACAGGTTTTCTGAGCTCCGGGATTTGGGTTCGGTTCTGATCGGGTTCAGGACTCTCTACGCTAGCCTACCGCCGCTTCACTTGCGGGGGGCGCACACTGCCTGCGGGAGAGGATCAGCGGAGGAGTTTCTGGTCGGCGAGCCACTCGACGAAGCGCTGGGGCCAGGCGCCGGCGGGGGATTTGTTGGACTCGCGGACGCCGAAGCCGTGGCCGGCGCCGGCGTAGAGGTGAAGTTCGGCGGGGACGCCGGCGCGTTTGAAGAGGAGATACACTTCGGCGAGGCCTTCGGAGATGTCTTTGCGGTCGCCGAAGCCGGCGGCGAGGAAGGCGGGCGGGGCGCCCTTCTCGGGTTTGATGAGGGCGGATTTGCCCGGGTAGATGAGCGCCTGGAAATCGGGGCGGGCGCTCTCGCGCTCGATGGCGTCGCTCGCAGCCGGGTTGCCCGGCGCGGCGCGCATTGCGCTGAGGAACGCGATCTCGCCGCCGGCGGAAAAGCCGAGGAGGCCGACGCGCGCGGGATTGATTTTCCATTCGGCGGCGCGACTGCGGATGAGACGAAGGGCGCGCTGGCCGTCGGCGAGGCCGTGCACATCCCACTGGTAGGGCGACTGGCCCTCGGGCGCGGAGGCGTCTTTGCCGAGGCGATGCTTGAGAATGAAGGCGGCGATGCCGCGCTGCACGAGCCACTGGGCGACGTTGTAGCCCTCGTGGTTCATGACGAGGAACCGATGGCCGCCGCCGGGAATGACGATGACGGCGGTGCCGGTGGCCTGGTCGGCGGGCGGCAGGTAAACGGTGAGGGACGGGTGGTGGATGTTGGAGACCTTGTCGCCGTCGATTTTTTCGGGCTCGTGACGGCGGGCCTCGGAGCCGGGGGCGCCGTCGGGCCAGAGGGGGAGAACGGGCTGCGCCGCGAGGGCCGCGGCGTAGAGTGAAAGTGAGAGGGAGAGTGAAAGTGGCCGGGCAACGCGGAGGTGGCGGAGGAAAGGTGGAAGGCGGAAGGGGGAAGGCGAAAGGCGGAGCGCGGAAGACGAACGGTGGCTGGAGGCGGCGTGGAGGCGCATGGGGGAAAGGGGCGGGGAGGTGGCGTTATTTCGCGATTTGGACGGCGTAGACGTGGGAGATGGCGCGGCCGCGTTCGTCGCGGGGGCTGTGGAAATTACCGCTGAAGATGATCCACTGGCCGTCGGGCGTGAAGGTGAGGTTGGGTTCGACGCCGGTGGTTTTGTCGTAGTCGTGTTTCGACATGTCGACGAGGCGCTCGGATTTGAGGAAGCCGATGTCGATCAGCTCGCGGCCGGGCTCGCGCGGGGAGTTGCCGCGGACGGGCGCGGGGCGGAAGAGGTAGATCCATTGGCCGTGGCGGGGCGGATCGTAGAGTGCGCCGCCGGGGTCGCGGGCGGCGACGCTGCCGGGATAACCGCCGTCGCCGGCGAAGAGTTTGCCGTCGGGCGAGATGTTGTAGTGCACGGACCACTCGCTGCGATCGAGGTGATACCAGGTGCGTTTGCCGGTCGCGATCTCGTAGCCGGCGAGCCAGAAGACGGTGCTGCGCGGGGTCTGCAGGTCATACCAGATGGTTTTGCCGTCGTGGCTGAAGAACTCATGGCCCCAGATCTCCATGTTCATGGTGCGCTGGTGGACGGATTTTGCGGGCGTGCCGTCGGCGCGGAGGATCCAGGTGCGTTCGTTGAAATGCCACGGACCTTCGTGGCAGAAGAGAATCTGGAGCGGATCGGTGGGGGAGCACTGGAGGTGATTGGTCCAGTCGTTCTCGCGGTGGATGACGCGGATCGCGCCGGTCCTGATGTCGGCGGTGAAGATCATCTTGGGCGTGCCGGCGGCCCAGCTGGCTTCGAGGGTGCCGCCGAAGCCGTTGGGCGGCGGGGTGCGCGGGACGGTCTTGCCGTCGGGGTCGGCGGCGATGCCGACGAGGAGCGTCTCGTCGCAGTTGATGGCGAACTGGGTGGCGCGCATCGGCTCGGGCAGGGTGACGACGTCGCGCGTGGCCTTGGTGTCGACGTGGACGGCGATGATTTTTGCGGGCGCGCCGTTCTCGCCGCGGCGGAAGACGTAGGCTTCGCGGGTGCGCCAGGCCATGGCGAAGGCGCGGGTGTTTTCGGCGACGATTTCGACCTTGGGGCGGTTGGTCGGCGAGGTGGCGCTGAGATGGCGCAGGTCGACGGTGGCGAGGTGGCCGGAGGTGCCGCGGCTGGAACTCGCGACGGTGTCGGCCGACGAGGCGCGGATCTGGATGATGATCTTGTCGCCCTCGGGCGTGTAGCTGCGCTGGTGGAAGTAGAGACTGGAACCGCCTTGGTCGGGCGAGAGGCGGATGATGCGGTGGCCGGTTTGCGGATCGATCCAGTCGCTCGGGAGCGGGGCGGGGGATGCGGCCCGCCCTGCGTGCGCAGCGAGGGCGAAAAGCGGAAGAAGGCGGATGGTGAAAGGCGAAAGGCGGAAACGGAAAAACGGGAGGGGCATGGGCGGGGCAGGGAAGGAAGCAGGAAGACGAAGGATGAACGAAATCTGGCGCGAGTCCGGGGCAGGACGGAGCGCGGGGAATAAAGGATTCGCCGCCGCGGGGGCGTCAGTGGGGACGCGGGCCGGTCGGGAGGTGGCCGGCGTCGACCATTTCCTGGAGCATCTTCTCAGCGAAGGCCCAGAGGGGGGTGCAGCCGTCGGCGATGTGGCGGTTGCGGGCGACGACACGGTCGTGGGTGACGCCGTGGCGATTCCAGCCGGCGCCCTGGGCGCGGCAGTTGAGCAGCATGGGCTGGAAGCGGTCGACGGCGGTGGCGAACTTCGACTCGGGGGTCTGTTTCGCCTCGAACTCATCCCAGAGCCCGCGGAACTCGCGGGCCTGATCGGCGGGCAGGAGACCGAAGATCCGCTCGGCGGCGATGGCCTCGCGCTCGTGCTGGTTGGCCATGGCGGCGGTATCGTAGGCGAAGGTGTCGCCGGCATCGATCTCCACGAGGTCGTGCACGATGAGCATCTTGAGGACGTGCAGGACATCGAGGCCGGGCGTGTTGGCGTGTTCGGCGAGGACGATGACGCAGAGGCAGAGATGCCAGGAGTGCTCGGCGTCGTTTTCCTGGCGGCGGCTCGCGGTGTTGAGCGTCTGGCGGAAGATCTCCTTCAGCTTGTCGCACTCGGCGATGAACTCGATCTGGCGGGCGAGGCGGGTGGCAGCGGTGGCGAGGTCGGCGGACGGAGGAATCACGGCGGCGACGAAAGGGCAGCGCGTGGCGGCGCTCAAGGCTGGAGCCGGTGAGCGGAAGCGGTGGAGCGCCGGCGGCGAACACAGAAACCGTTCAGCGGTGCGGCGTGGGGCCGACGTGGGCGAGGAGGTCGCGGAGCGTGGTGGAGGCGGGGAATTTTTCGAAGTAGTCGTCGGCGCCGAGCTGCGCGGCGATCTGCGCGTCGAACTCCTCGTTGGCGCCGGAGAGCATGAAGATCTTCATGCCGTGCAGCGCGGGCTGCCGGCGGGCCCAGGCGAGGACATCGAAGCCGCTGAGACCGTGCATGTTCACGTCGAGGAACATCAAGGGCGGCAGCGGCCCTTGGGGGCGATCGGACACGCCGAACCGGCGGAGAAAGCGGAAGGCATCGCTGCCGTTGCGAAACTGCAGCACGGGGTTGCGCAGGCCGGCGGTGCGGAGCTGCCGGGTGAGGAGATACGTGTCGTCCTCGTCGTCATCGACAATGAGCACCGGTGCCGGCAACGGATCCGCCTTCATGGTGCGGGCATGGACCCGCGGGCGGGGAGGCGGTTGCGTGCGCGAGGCGAAGAATTGTCCGCGTGACGCAACGGGGCCGGTGCGCGCGGCGCAGAAACTGCGTTGAAACCGACGGGCGGGACGGAAACGTGGAGGCATGCGACCCCTGTGTTACCCGATCGTGGCGTGGTGTGTTCTGGCGATGAGTGTGGCGGCCCGCGCGCAGACGCCGGCGCCCGACGCGGTGTGGGTGAACGGCAAGGTCGTGACGGTGGACGGCGCGTTTGCCGTGCATGGGGCGCTGGCGGTGCGGGACGGGCGCGTGGTGCGCACGGGCGACACGGCGGCGATCCGCGCGCTCGCCGGGCCGCGGACGCAGGTGCATGACCTGCAAGGGCGGATGGTGCTGCCGGGGCTGATCGACTCGCACGTGCATGCGCCGGCGGCGGCGGTGTTCGAGTTCGACCATGAGATCCCGCCGATGGAGACGGTCCAGGAGGTGCTCGATTATATCGCGGCGCGGACGAAAGTCGTGCCGGAGGGACGCTGGATCCAGGTCCAGCAGGTGTTCATCACGCGGTTGAAGGAGTCGCGCTATCCCACGCGGGCGGAGCTGGACCGCGTGGCGCCGCGGCATCCGGTGATGTTCCGCACCGGGCCGGACAGCATGTTGAACTCGCTGGGGCTGGCGAAGTGCGGCTTCGACCGGAATTTCGAGGTGAAGGACGGCGGGCCGGGTTACCTCGAGAAGGACGCGAACGGCGAGCCCAACGGCCTCGCGCGCGGGTTGGCGCGCTACATCAAGACCGGCGCGATCGGCCGCGTGCCCACGGATGCGGAGCAGCGCCAGCGGCTGCAGCAGCTGATGCACGACTACAACCGCATCGGTTTCACGGCGGTCGCGGACCGGGGGGCGTCGGCGGAGTCGATCCGGCACTACCGGGCGTTGCGCGATGCGGGGCAACTGACGGTGCGCGTGGCGCTGTCGCACACGTTTCCCACGGTCGGCTCGCTGGAGACGATCAAGGCGGCGATCGACGAGATCGCGGCGCACCCGTTGCGGCAGCGCGATGCGTGGCTGCAGCTGATCGGGACCAAGGCGTGGCTGGATGGCGGCATGCTGACGGGCAGCGCGTTCATGTCGCAGCCCTGGGGCCGCAACGAAAACTACGGGATCCGCGACGACACTTATCGCGGGGTGCAGCTGATCCCGAACGACCGGCTGCTGGAAATGGTGCGGCAGGTGGCGAAGCACGGCATGCAGTTCACGGCGCACGCGCAGGGCGATGCGGCCGGGGCGACGCTGCTCGATGCCTACGAAGCGGTGAACCGCGAGGTGCCGCTGCGCGCGCTGCGGATGGGCATCACGCATTCGAGCTTCATGACCCGCGAGACCGTGGAGCGCGCGGCGCGGCTGGGCGTGGTCCTGGATATCCAGCCGATCTGGCTGTATCTGGATACGCGGACGCTGGTGGGGCAGTTCGGCTACGACCGGCTGCGGTATTTCCAGCCGCTGCGGACGATCGCGGCGCTCGGCGGCGTGGCGGGCGGCGGTTCGGATCACATGTTGAAGATCGGCGACCTGCGCTCGATCAATCCCTACAATCCGTTCCTCGCGATGTGGACGACGCTGACGCGGCGCGCGAAGTGGTATGACGGCCAGCTGCATCCGGAGGAGGCGCTGTCCCGGCGGCAGGCGATCGAGTTCTACACGCGCAACAACGCGCACCTGCTCTTCTGGGAAAACGAGGTGGGCTCGCTGGAGCCGGGCAAGCGGGCGGACTTCATCGTGGTCGACCGTGACCTGCTGACGTGTCCGGACGACGCGGTGCGGGAGACGCGGGTGCTGGAGACGTGGGTGGAGGGGAAGCGGGTTTGGACGGCGGGAGGCTAGAGGCGCGCGGTGGGAGACGTGAGGTGGGAGAATGCGTTTGCCGCCGTAGGGGCGAGCCGCCACGGTCGCCGATTCCGTATCCATGAGCGACATCCCTCAAGACATCACGCATGACCAACACGCGGTGCGCCGGCAGAAGCTGGCGGACATGCGCGCGGGAGGCTTCGATCCGTTTCGCGCGAACGTCGCGACCACGCATTTCTCGGCGGACGCCAAAGCGCTCTACGTGGACGGGCAGGACTACGCGACGACGGTGACGGCGGCGGGGCGGCTGGTGACCTTCCGGGTGCAGGGCGGCAGCTCGTTCGTGAAAATCCAGGACCAGCAGGGGCAGATCCAGCTCTACTTCCGCAAGGATGTGCTCGGCGAGGAGCGCTACGGCGTCTTCAAGAAGCAGCTCGATCTCGGCGACATCATCGGCGTGACGGGCGCGCTGTTCAAAACCAAGACCGGCGAAATCACGGTGCGGGTGGATTCCTTCGTGCTCGTGAGCAAGGCGCTGCGGCCGCTGCCGGAGAAGTTCCACGGCCTGAGCGATCCGGAGGCGATCTACCGGCAGCGTTATCTCGACGTCATCATGAACCAGGAGTCGCGGGCGCGGCTGATGCTGCGCTCGCGGGTGGTGTCGCACATCCGGCGTTTCCTGGAGGACCGGAAGTTCATCGAGGTGGAGACGCCGGTGCTCGAGGGCACGGCGGGTGGCGCGGCGGCGCGGCCGTTTGTGACGCACCACAACGCGCTCGACGTCGACTTCTTCCTGCGCATCGCGACCGAGCTGCGGCTGAAGCGGATGCTGGTGGGCGGTTTCGACCGCGTGTTCGAGATCGGGCGGATCTTCCGCAACGAAGGCGTTTCGCGCCGGCACAATCCCGAGTTCACGATGCTCGAGGTGTATGAGGCGTATTCCGACTACCGCGGCATGATGACGCTGATCCGCGACATGCTGACGACGCTGGTGCGCGACGTGATCAAGCCGGCGGACGGGTCGCTCAGGATCCGGCACGCGGCGAGCGGGCAGGAGATCGACTTCGGCGGCGAGTGGCGCGAGGTGCGTTACAAGGATCTGATCAAGGAGGCGACGGGTGACGCGGAGTGGTTCACGCGCAGCAAGGCGGACAAGATCGCCGGCGCGGAGAAACTCGGCGTGAACGTGAACCCCGCGTGGGAGGAGTTCGAAATCACCAACGAGATCTTCTCGAAGAAGATCGAGCCGACGCTGATCCAGCCGACCTTCATCACGCACCTGCCGCGCGAGCTGTGCCCGCTGGCGAAACTCAATGCCGAGGATCCGAGCGTGCTCGATGTCTTCGAGCTCACGATCGGCGGCATGGAGGTGGCGCCGGCGTATTCGGAGCAGAACGATCCCGACGTGCAGCGGGAGATGTTCGAGAAGCAGGCCGGCGAGGAGAAGCAGAACATCGATCAGGACTTCCTGCTCGCGCTCGAGCACGGCATGCCGCCCGCGGGCGGCATGGGCGTCGGTATCGACCGGCTCTGCATTCTGCTCACCGGGGCGGAGAGCATCCGCGACGTGATCCTCTTCCCGCAGCTGCGGCCGGGCGCGGCCTGAGCGATTGCGGATCGCGGATTCCGGATTTCGGATTGGAACCGAACTCGCCGCGGGATTTCCACCCACGATCTGCACTCCGCAATCGCCAATCCGAACTCCGCAATTGCCCGTGCCCTGGTTTCTCTACCTCGCCTTCAAGCAGCTCTTCCCGAGCGGGCGGCGGTTTCCGTTCTTCACCTTCATGTCGGGGCTCGGCGTGGCGGTCGGCGTGGCGCTGCTCGTCGTGGCGACGTCGATCATGGGCGGATTCGGCCACGGCATCCGGGCGATGATCGTCGACAC
>JACCEB011110218.1_pt1 | contig 32855 bp, 33 predicted proteins | sample 7454761 | NCBI WGS metagenome assembly JACCEB01 (sample SAMN15323454, study PRJNA562643) | freshwater metagenome | isolation source: river surface water | place: USA:Blue River Watershed | collected 2017-08-18
CGTTCAGCACTTGGTAGCATCGTAAAACTTAAAACCGGTGGATATAAAATTGATGGTGTAACAGCTGCGGCCCTCAAGCTTCGACTTGGTGATAAAATTAGATTTGTTTCTTTTAGACCAAAAGCTCCTGCCAAGAAAAAAGCATCAAAGAAAAAATAACCTCGCCATACTTAGATATGACGAGGATTAAAAAGTTACTGTCCGCGGCTGGTACTTTCAAAAATCTTATCAGCTGAAGCTGCAACAAACCCCTGGTAAAGTTCCCCATTTTTCATAGGATAGCGTTTTGCAAACTCATAATAACAAGCCGGGATTGAAAGCTTTCCATCTGAAAATTCAACTTCAATGTTATTGGCAAGAGTTGAGGATTGCTCAAGACAAACTTCTTTAGAGCCTTTAATCTCTCCGCCACTAGCATTTAACTTAAAACCTTTGTCTTTTAGATAATTATTCAGAAAAGTAATGTCGCTGAATTTTTTAAGAACATTTATAAAGACAGTAAAGTGATTGGGTCTATATCCAAAAGCTGAAACCCAAGCTGCGTAGTCACTTTCCTTTAAAAGATCATTGTAAGTTTTCGTTGAAACACTCCAAGGGCGACCAATTGAGGTGAAATCAAATTGATGCTCCATTCCCGCAGGAACCTGGGAGATGAGGGTATTAATTGTTTCTCTGAGAGAAACTGAAAACTCTTCAAGTTTTAATTCTGAGATAAAAATTTTTGGAAGTGTTTTATCCGCATGCTCAAAGTGTTTTGCGTATAATTTCTTTTCTGGGAACTGGTAGTCACCTATGTACTTGTAGCCAGAATCTAAAAATGGTTTAGCAATCACATCAATGGTGACTCTTGGATGATTAAACGTTCTCAAAGCGATATGATCATTTTGGATCTCCTCACCCTCATTGATTAAAACGTCCCTGATCTTTTTTGCCAGAGGATTTATATTGATATAATCGATCCACATTTTGTCTAATAACCCGGCCAGAGTTTTAATCGTCATAAATTTTCTCCTGAAGTAGGCTTGATCCTACCAAACTTCAAGCCGATACGGAATGAGCCAAGTCATTTAACTCTCCGTATTATAGTGGGCTATTTAATTGAAAAAGGGTAAGATAGGTCAATTTCTAGACAAGGATTTTTTATGCAAATGAAGCTTAAGGGCGATTATTTTGGTGGTCAGTTTCATCTTCCAACTTCTGGCGGGGTTCAGGAAAAAATCCTTAAACGATGCCCTGGAGACCTTGATCAGGTCCTTTGGGAGGCCAGCATCTCTTATGAGCATATCGAGGCCGTTATCGAATCTTCGATCAAAGGTTTTGAAACTTGGCGAAAGATGAGTTTTGAAACTCGAATTGGCTATCTAAAAAAATACCAAGAAATTGTACGCGCAAGAAAAGATGATATCGCCATGGCACTGGCCCTCGAAGTTGGGAAACCTCTTTGGGAGGCGAAAACAGAAGCGGCTGCCCTTGATTCAAAAGTTTCGGTAACAATCACTGATTCTTTTGAACGTATTAAGCAAGAAACAATAAAAGATGTGATGCCAAAGATTGATGGACATGTGGTGTATAAACCACTGGGTCCTTCTTTTGTCATTGGGCCTTTTAATTTTCCATGTCACTTGGCCAATGGACAAATTCTTTCAGCTCTTCTAGCTGGGAATTCAATTATCTTTAAGCCATCGGAGAAGACCATTTACTCAGCTCAGCTCATGATTGAGTGTTTTCATGAAGCTGGATTTCCAGAGGGAGTTATTAATTTTATTAATGGAACAGGATACACTGCTGGAAAAATCACTAGTGATAAGAGAATCAAAGGCATTTTCTTTACTGGATCTCGGGGAGTTGGTCTTAAAATTCTTGAAAATACCCACAAAGATCTCAATAAGCTAGTGGCCTTAGAACTTGGTGGAAAGAACTCTACGATTATTCATCATGATACGAATATTTCACATGCACTACCTGAGCTTTTAAGAGCATGTTTTCTTACATCGGGGCAGCGTTGTACTTCAACTTCAATGATCCTTGTTCACAGAAAAATCGAGCAAGAATTTATTCAGAAATTTAAAGAAGTGACGGAAAGAATTAAGGTAGGTCATCCACTTTCAAGTCCAGATCCATTCATGGGTCCTCTCATCGATGAGCATGCAGAAAAACTATATTTTGATTTTTGTAACTTCGGCAAACAAGAAGGTGCGGAAGAAATTGTTTCTCCTAAAAAACTAGAAATGCAACATAAGGGATATTATGTGTCTCCCTCAATTCACTACGCAAAAAATCCAAATCTAAAAGGTAAATTTATCCAAGAAGAAATCTTTGGGCCAAATTGTTTTTTTGTGCCGTATGACGATATTGAAGAGGCGATAAAAATTGCTAACTGTACTGAATACGGACTAGCAGCTTCTGTATTCACTCGTGACTCAGACATTTACAAGCTATGCCTTAGAGATATTGATTCAGGACTTATTAACTTAAATCGATCAACGGTTGGCGCCACTGCGAGACTTCCATTTGGCGGACTTAAAAATTCCGGAAATCACAGGCCTGCTGCTGTATCCATGATTGATCATTGTGTAGGTACGGTTGCCTCTCTTGAAACCCTCGATGACACCAGCTCAAAAATCTCTGATGTTGTCGGATTAAAAGAACAAGATGACCGATAATCTTGATGAAAAAGAGATCCTAAGAAAAGAGCGCTGGTACGTTATCATTTTAGCGGCCATTCAGATTGTTCACATTCTGGATTTTGTTATCATGATGCCATTGGGCCCTCGATTTATGAGAGTCTTTAATATTGGGCCGACTGAATTTTCAACCCTTGTTTCGGCGTATACATTTAGTGCAGGGATTGTTGGTTTTTTTGGTGCCCTATACGCTGATCACTTTGATCGTAAGAAATTTCTTTTATTTAATTTTGTTGGATTTATTATTGGCACTCTCATGTGTGCTCAATCTAATGGTTTTGCTTCCCTTCTCATTGCAAGAATTATTGCCGGAGCTTTCGGTGGTATTTTAAATGCAAATGTCTTGTCTCTCGTTGCTGATCTCATTCCCTTCCAAAGACGAGGAACCGCCATGGGTGTCGTGATGTCAGCATTTTCAATTACAAGTGTCTTCGGTATTCCGACAGGGCTTTATATTGCGAATGCCTATGACTGGAATGCTACTTTTTATTTCATATGCATCATCGCAATCATTTTTTGGATTCTTTCATTCATGATTCTCCCCTCTGTAAAAGTTAGAACAGAACCCAAGTCATTCCATGAGAACTTAGTAAACTTTAAACAGATCCTTATTCAAAAGGATTACCTTCAAAGTTTTCTTTTAACGAGTGTTTTAGGATTTGGATTATTTATTGTTATCCCCTTTATTTCTCCCTACATGGTGAGAAACGTAGGATTAACGGAAGAAGAATTACCTCTGATTTATCTCATCGGTGGAATTTTTACGATTATGTCAGCGCGATTAATTGGAAGATTATGCGATAAGATTGGAAGTTACAAAATTTTTCGAGTGGTCGCGTTCATTTCTATTTTTCCAATTTTGGCACTCACTCATCTTCCGGCCGGTTTACCTCTTTGGCTGGCATTAACGGCAACGACTCTTTTTACCATGAGTGGTTCAGGAAGATTTATTCCCGCCATGACGATCGTTTCAGCTGTGGTTAAGCCCAAAGAAAGAGGAACTTTCATGAGCCTAGAAAACGCTGCAAGACAATTATCTTCAGGGGCGGCTTCACAGGTTGGTGGACTCATTATTGGCTCTACTGCTGCGGGAACTCTCACAAACTATAATTATGTGGGACTTATTGGAATGGCGACATCTATTCTTGCGATTTACATCGCATTTAGGATAAAAACGAAGTTCAATCTGAGATAACTATGAACTTTCATTCACCACACTTTGCCGCGATTTCTGCCTTCACCCTTTGGGGTCTTTTCCCTCTTTATTGGAAATACTTTTCAGAGGTTAGTGCTTGGGACTTATTTGGTCATCGTCTAATTTGGTCATTTCTTACTGTGATGGGAATTTTACTTTACCAGAAAAAAACTCAAAACTTAAAATCGATTTGGGCACAGAAAAAAATGAGGAACATGCTCATTATTTCAGCATTATTAATCTCGAGCAATTGGCTTCTTTATATTTATGCTGTGAGTATTGGTAAAGTCATTGAGGCCAGCATGGGTTATTTTCTTAATCCACTCATTAACGTTCTTTTTGGATGGCTTATTTTAAAGGAACATATCAGAAAGACTCAGTGGCCAGCGGTTATTTTGGCAATTATTTCAATCGCTCTAATGGCTTATCAATCTGACCTTGCCCATTTTCCATGGATCGCCTTAACCCTATCATTAACTTTTGCCCTTTATGGAATTTTAAGGAAAATGACTCACGTGGGATCTCTTGAAGGTCTTACTTTTGAAACATGTTTTATTATTGGTCCAGTTCTTCTTTATTGGTGGTTCCAACCTACAACACCTCTGACAATATTGACTCAACTAAGTGTTTTTAAAATCTTCATCTTAACATTATCGGGATTAATTACCTGCATTCCTCTTGTTCTTTTTGCCTATAGTGCTCGAAGACTAAAACTTCAGACTTTGGGATTCATTCAATATCTTTCCCCAAGTCTTAAGTTCATCTGCGGACTTTTTATTCTTCAGGAACCTCTTAGTCACGAGAAGCTTCAATCATTTATCCTTATATGGATTGCTCTTGGCTGGTACACCATCGAATCCTTTGTTTATGTAAAAAAACAAAGTCGAGTGGTGCCAGTTACTGAATAGGCATAATTTCTATTCGGCTCGATTCTTTTCTTAATTCTTTTGGAATATTTTTAGTAATCACTTTCACAATTGCCTTCTCGATTGATTTCTTCATCGAATGTGGACCTGTTGCAAAAGAGATATCTCTCACGGGGACAAGATTTTTAAAATCCTTTAGGCACTTTTGATCAAGGGGACTTAAATTAATACAAGCTAAATAAGGTAATACAGTAAATCCCTTGGATGATTTCACCATGTTCACCAATGTCTCGAGACTGCCAGCTTCAAAATAGAGGTGCCTCACCTTATCTCCCTTATTAAATTGGCAAAGTTGCAACGCCTGCGCACGTAAACAGTGACCTTCTTTTAATAACCATGCTTCTCTTACGTCCAGGTCTTTTTCATCCACATTTTTTTTCTTTAGAAATTCATGATTAGGAGAGAAAAAGATCTTAAATGGCTCAAAGAAGAGATGTTCTTCATTAATTTCTTTTACTTCTAATGGTGTCGCAAGGATTGCTCCGTCAATTTTCCCTTCTTTAAGAAGTCTAATAATTTCATCTGTCTGATGTTCAAAAATCTTTAGTTCAACATTCGGAAATTCTTCCACAAACTTTTGAACAAACAATGGCAAGACGTATGGGGCAAGTGTTGGAATAACCGCAACTAGAAACTCTCCAGAAACTTCACCTCTAAGCGATTTTGATAGTTCTTCAAGTTCTTGAGCTCCCTGCATCACTTTACGAGCATTCTCGAGAACCCTCTTGCCCATAGGAGTTGGTTCAACAGGTGATTTAGATCGATCAAAGATGATGATTTGAAGATAGTCTTCGAGTTTCTGAATCTGCATACTTAAGGTCGGCTGAGTGACAAAGCACTCCTTTGCCGCTTGTGCAAAATTCCGGCAACGATCAACAGCAATAATGTAATTTAATTGTGTGAGAGTCATATATACCTTTATAAAACTTCGAATTATAATTTAAATTGAATCATAACTTTCTTATGAGGTCGAATATGATCTTTGGATTTATTCTTGGAGCTATTATCATTGGTTTTTTGATGCCTGTTCAAGCGGGACTCAATGCTGAATTGGCCCGATACCTAAAAAATCCTTTTCTCAGTATCTTAATATCTCTTGGTACTGGTGCTCTCGCCATTTCTGTTATTCTTCTTTTGAATGGTGGCCTTAACGATATGAAGCGTATAAATCAAATTCCTCCCCATCTATTTCTTGGGGGAATACTTGGCGTCCTTTTTGTCGGCTCGTCTTTATTCCTTATTCCGAGACTTGGAGCGACGGCGATGATTGGGGCCTTTATTACGGGTCAACTTGTTGGATCTGTTATCATTGATCATTATGGCATTTTTGGTTTCCAAATCTACCCACTTAACTTTTCAAGGATCGCAGGCGTCATTCTTCTTTTCGCAGGGCTTTTACTAGTGGTAAAGAAACCTTCATGATCGAAAGTCATAACTTACATTTTCAATTTGATAAACGTGGAATCGCTGGACTCCATGGGGTCACATTATCCATTCCTGAGGGCGAAATTTTTGGAGTCATGGGACCCAATGGTAGTGGAAAAACCACTCTTCTAAAACTTTTATCCGGTGCACTTCTCCCCCAAGCTGGAACGAGCCAAGTCTCTGGTAAAGTTGCTGTTTTTCCATCAACAGAGACACTCGTAACGAGTAACGTCCAAAAATATTTAATAAGCTCAATTACTCTCGACATTGATGAAGAGAAAAAAATTCAGCTCGCAAGAGATCTCGCTGACACATTTGAATTTACTTTCCAGTTAAGACAAAATTTAAATGAACTCTCAGCTGGTCAAAGACAAAAAGTTTTATTGTCGAAAGAACTTATTAATAAACCTTCCATTTTATTTCTGGATGAACCATTTACTCACTTAGACCCATTTACGAGAAAAGATATACTCTCCTCTCTTTTTGAATATATCAGGCATCAAAATATAACGGTCATTTGGATCACTCATGATCTTTCTGAGGCCTTCAAGTTTTCTGATCGTATCGGTGTTTTGAATTTTGGAAAGTTTGAACAAGTCGCTCGTCCCATCGATTTAGTAAAATCTCCAAAAAATCTTTTTGTTGCTCAGTTTTTGGGATACAGAAACTTTTTTCCTGTCAAAAAATCGAACAACTCCTGGTTATCACCCTGGGGAAAAGTGGCATTAGAATTTGAAGGGAAAGAAGACGCCCTATTAGTCGTTCCGGATGATGCTTGGAATTTTTCACAGGATGGATTAGAGATGAAAATCAACAAAATCTCTGCTGGGATCCAACAAATTGAATATCAGTTGCTTTTAAATAACCAGATTGTGTTCCTCACTCTAGGACCCCATTCGAAAGATCTCAACATAGAAGAATCAATTAAGCTTTCTCCAAACCTATTGGAATGCTTTCTTATTTCTCTTTAGACAGAGTCAATTAACCAAGTAATTTTAAATACTTACCTCTTGCCAAAAATGACTCTCCCCCTAGTCTAAAGGACCCCCCTATGATAGAAGTCAATCTATGGCCGTAACATATTTTGATAAAGATAAATACCAAAGAAAACCTGAGTGGTTGAAAGTTAAACTTCCTCAAGGGGAAGACTTCAAAGAGATTAGAGATAATCTGCGCGAAAAAGGACTTGCAACAGTTTGTGAGGAAGCTAAGTGCCCAAACATTTCTGAATGTTGGAGTGCTCGCACGGCAACAGTCATGATTCTTGGAGACACTTGCACGAGGGCCTGCAAATTTTGTCATGTTAAAACTGGAAACCCTAAAGGCTTTATCAACTTTGAAGAAATTGAAAACACCTCTAAGATGGTGGGTCTCATGTCTCTTCGCTATATCGTGATTACCAGTGTTGATCGAGATGATGTCCCTGATCATGGTGCTGGTCACTTTGCTGCAGTCGTAAAAAGAGTTCATCAAGATCATCCAGAAACGAAGGTCGAAGTTCTTATTCCAGATTTTGGTGTGGATGAAGAAAGAATGCATGTACTTGCTCAGTCTAATCCTTACGTCGTTGCTCAAAATATTGAAACAGTGAAGCGCCTCACGCATCCAGTACGTGATCCTCGAGCAGGTTACGATAAAACTCTTTCTTGTTTAAATTTTTACAAAAAAAATTATCCCCATATCCAAACCAAAACTTCTCTCATGGTGGGCCTAGGTGAGACCTGGAAAGAAATCCAAGAGACTCTAGAAGATCTTCGTGCTATTGATGTCGATATCGTCACATTTGGACAGTACCTTCAACCAAGTAAACGTCATCTCAATGTAGAAAAGTTCTATACCCCAGAGGAATTCGAGGAACTTAAGAGAATGTCTTTAAAGATGGGCTTTAAGTTTGTTGCAAGTGGTCCTCTTGTGAGAAGCTCCTACAAAGCAGGGGACTTTTTGGACTACGTACAAAATAAAGAATAAGTATGAAGGCACTCATAGGCCAGGCCATCAAGCTAAGTGATTATTCTCTTCATGATTCAGATTTAATAAATCTAAACGAGAGAACGGTAGTCGTAAAAAAATGGAACTGGGATTACGAGCTTTCACACAAATTTCAAAGAGAAGCCCTCAAACTTGTTCAAGAAAGTACGAATTTAAGAATTCTTATTTGCTGTAGTCATCCTGAAACGCTCACGAATGGGCGTGGTCTTCAAAAACCGAAAAAGGGAGAGACCTTAAACTTAGTTGAATTTAAGGCACAAGATCATAAAACTCTTCCCTACCCACTCTTTCAAATCGAAAGAGGTGGAGGTCTGACGTTTCATCACCCCGGGCAGTTCATTTTTTATCCTATTTTAAAGTTAAATCCTTCGAGCTTATCCTTATCAAAAATGATTGATGAAATTTTTGATTTTTCAATTGCTGTCCTTAAAAATTGGGGGATTGAAAATTTGAGTCACGAGAATAAACTCTTAGGTCTTTGGCACCAAAATTATAAATTGGCCTCCATGGGGATTGCCATAGAGAAACTGACAACATTTCATGGGATGGCCTTAAATATCATTGGCAACAAAGAAATGGTAAAAACCCTTTCGGGCCTCAATCCCTGTGGTCTTACAACTGAAACTTATACTTCAGTTGATGTTCTGACGACTCTTCCTAATTTACCATTAGAAACTTTCTGTGAAGATTTTTTAAAAAGGATTCGAGATGAGTGGAAATAGCTTTGGACAACTTTTTAAAATAACCACATTTGGTGAATCTCATGGAGAGGCCCTTGGAGTAGTGATTGATGGTATGCCTGCAGGGATTCAGATCAATCTAGAAGAGTTAAAAAAAGAGCTAAAAAGAAGAGCACCTGGACAGCACGCTGTTCATACCTCAAGGAAAGAGGAAGATCTCCCAGAGATTCTTTCGGGTATCTTTGAAAATAAAACCCTTGGAACCCCTATAACGGTGATCGTTCGAAATACGAATCAAAGAAGCCAAGACTATGCTGCACTAAAGGAAGAATACCGACCAGGACACGCAGATAAAACAACCATGCTGAAATATGGTTTCAGAGATCATCGAGGAGGCGGAAGGGCCTCTGGACGAGAAACTCTCGCTCGAGTTATTGGTGGATATTTTGCTGGGCTTATTATTCCAACAGTCTCCTTTTATGCCTATATTGAAGAAGTTGCTCATTTTAAAATGAAAGAGAAACCAAAAAATCACTCCGTAGATCGAGGTGAGATAAATATTCCTGATAAAGATCTTTCAGATGAAGTGATTAACTTCCTTAAAGAATGCAAACAAAATGGTGAATCAGCAGGCGGCATCGTCACCCTATCTATTCTTCATTCTCCAGCGGGGCTTGGTGAGCCCGTTTTTGATAAATTAAAGGCTGACTTTGCAAAAGCGATGCTCTCTTTACCTGCCTGTATTGGTATGAGTGTCGCCTCAGGTTTTGAACTCGCAAAAATCCCTGGCTCCAAGATGTCGTCTGATTCAATGAATTTTGGAGGCATGGAGGGCGGAATTTCCAACGGAGAGGAAATCGTCCTGAAGATGGCCTTTAAAGCACCTTCAACCATTGGTGAGAAGGCGAAGCAAGGAAGACATGATCCATGTATTTTACCTAGAGTCATCCCTGTCGTTGAATCTATGGCAAAGATCGTTATGGCCGATCATTTTTTGAGGCAGTCTGCTTACGGAGCTTTTCACTCTTTAGATAAGCATCCGTCAGAGCGATAAGGGCTTCACCTTTTTTTCTTAATGACTCCAAGGGTGCATTTAAATCGGTAGGTGTTAGAATTTGATTTTCAAGATCCTTCCACTTCCAAAATTTACCATTGTGGAATGCTCCTTCCTCATTAGCTATTATCCCAGAGCTATTCATCGCAATCGAGGCTTCAGAGAACATATCCTCACCTAGCTTAAGATACGTCTGATTAGAGAGAGCAAGATGGTATAGGGTCGGAAAAATGTCTTCATGAGAGCCGAATTTTTTTACATCATAATCCTTAGGACGATACTCCTTAGGTATTGATAGGTAAAAAGGTACCGCATACCTTTTGAACTCTTGGTCCTGGTCAACTCCCTTCGTGATCCAATAACTATGATCTCCGGTGAGGGCCACAATCGTATTTTCAGCAAGAGATGATGTCTTAATACGATCAAGAAACTCTGCCATTTTCTGATTTCCATACTGAAGGCCAAGAAATCTTTTGAGAGCAAGATCTTTATCTACAGTAAGTCCCTTAAGAAACTCTTCTGTTAATTCAAGTGGTTTCGGCTGGTAGGAAGAAGGATATTCAAACGGGGGATGGTTAGACGTCGTAAGAACAAAAAAGAACTGAGGTTTCGTCGCCGTTCTAAGCTGTTCATCGATGAATGAATAGAGATACTCATCAAAAATTCCCCACTCATTACCAAGGTCTTTTTCCGAAAGATTATTTAATTCTGGCATCGCCTCTTTGATTTCATCGGCACCCCAAAGTTTTTGATAACCTTGTAATTTTAAAAATTTCCCTAAATTTCTCCATCCAAGCTTACCGCCATAAACAAAGTGAGTTTCATATCCACTTTCCTGAAAAGGTTTTTGTCCGGATGAATCCAAAGGTGTTTTCATGTACTGGGATTCCGACAAAAATCGAGCTCCTGGTCTAATCACTTGAGACGTGGCGACAGAGACAACGCTTCCAATAGTTCCATTTTCCGCGGGAAGAAAGTTCTTGAATAAAATGCCACTCTGAAAATGCTCTTTAAGATCACCTAAAAGTTGAAATTTTTCTGAATCAGCATCATTCCAATACGAACCAAAACTCTCCATCACGACCAACACGACATGAGGAGGCCTTGATTTTAAAAAAAGATTTTCTTTTGTTTTATGCTGAAGCGCTAACGTGATTTTTTCTTCTGAAGGAAAATCATCCTTTAGCTGTTTATAAGCTTCTTTCCAATCCTGAAACCCAAATCTATTTAAGTAATTGAAATTATCTTTCCCAAATGTTTTTCTAATTTTAATCGCACGATTCAAAGTGAGAGCACCGTTAAGTGCAATCTCATTAACAAAATCATTCCGAGAGATATGAGCATCCTCAATGGATAAAGGTAATCGGGTAAAATTTCCACGACCAAAAAAGGCGAGAGTAATGAGGCCCATGACAAAAGTTACAGGCATTTTCCAAGAAAATCTTTTCGCCTTTATATCAAAATCAAACGGAGAAAAAAGAAATTTAACAAATCGATAAATCGCTAAGTGAATAAAAGACAAAACAATAAACCATAATATGACACTGTAGTTTTTATAAATGCTAATGAGAAGAGCTGTCGTATCATCCTCAAAAAATCCAAAGAAGAGTACATTTAAATGATCTTGAAAATAGGAGTAAAATCCAAAATCAAAAATCAGCAACCACAATAAAAGATAATTTCCAAAAACGAGAAAACTCAAGTTCAAAAAACGAATCGTTTTTATGGGAAATTTTCCGGGTAGAAAATAACCTAAATTGAGAAGAATAAAAGGGATGATATTGATGTAGGCAATCGGTATTAAATCAAATCGCAGTCCAAGAAAAAATGCTTTTTTCAAATCAGAAGAAAACAAGGCGAGGGTTTTTAATTCACCGAAGTTAATGGCAAAAAAAACTCTTCCTAAGCTCATGAAAAGGAGTGAAATACAAAATAATAGACAAAGATTTTTAAGCCAACGCCAGTAGTAATTTCTTAGAGATAAATTCATATCAATGCCTCAGGATTATTAAGTCTATCAATGATTTTCATTGATTGACAATTATTCCTCTCCAGCATCATCTCCAAACATTAAATTTCTTTCAAAGTCCTCAGGTTTTGTTGCATTTGACTTGGCCTCATCCATAGTAATAAGGCCCTGCTTAAAAAGCTTTGTTATATGTTGATCAAAACTCTGTGCTCCTGATCCTGACTTTCCACTACCTTTTTCAATGTAGGTATAAATCTCTTTTGTCTTTAAGGGATCCATGATGGACTCCCGAATACCAGGATTATTAATCATGATTTCCTGAGCGGCTACCCGTCCCTTTCCATCCGTTGTTTTTAATAATCTTTGGGAAATCGTTGCATGAAGATTATCCGCTAATCTTGTTCTGACGACATTCTGCTCCTCGGGAGGAAACATTGAAATTAAACGCCCAATCGTACTAAGAGCATCAGTTGTGTGAACAGTTCCGAAAACTAAGTGGCCGGTTTCCGCTGCTTTAATTGCAATAGAGATCGTCTCAGCATCTCGCATTTCACCAATCAAAATGATGTCTGGATCTTGTCTTAATGCTGACCTTAGTGCTGAGTTAAAATCACTTGTGTCTTGGCCAATTTCTCTCTGAGTTATTCTCGCCTTTATTGGAGTATGAACATATTCGACCGGATCTTCTAAGGTCAAAACATGAACCGCTGATGTTTTATTAATATAATTAATCATCGCTGCTAGAGTTGATGACTTACCCGAACCTGTGGCACCTGTTACCAGAACCAGTCCAGCGTTAGCAGCTGCGATTTTATTAATCACAGCAGGTAATTTTAATTCTTCAGTCGTTGGGACTTTATCACTAATGATACGAAGGATGACACCAAGTTTGCCCTGGTACCTCATTATGTTGAAGCGAACTCTACAGACATTGGGGACAGAAAAAGAGCCATCATGCTCCTTCAGAACATCAATTTTCTTTAAAATTTCTGAGTCTTTGATCATCAGAGAACAAATAAGTTTCATATCATCAGTTGTAAGAGGGTCTGATTTTACCTGAATAAGATCCCCTCTTAATCTGAAGCATGGTTTTTCATCTGTTCGAAGATGAATATCACTTGCTCCCGAGTTGGAAGCCGACTTAATGATATTCATGAAAGTTTCTTTGGTGAGTGCCATTTTTATCTATTGTTTGAAGTTTTGAATCTTATCGTAATAAATCTTGGTAATCTTAAGGAAATAGCAATGCCTGCCCAGGACAGTCAACTTTACTAATATTTTGAAATCCCGATAAAGTCTCTATGTCCCAATTTTGGAAATCTGAACAAATATTTTTTAATGGTGACGACTACTTTGAGAGTCTTTCTCAAGATATTAATCGTGCCACAAATTTCATTTCAATTGAGATGTATATTTTTAACGACGATGCTCTTGGAAAAAAAATCGCCACTCAACTCATCATGGCAAAAGAGAGAGGAGTCAAAATTCAAATTATTGTAGATGGAATAGGAAGCTACAGCTTTTTTAATAGGCTATATGATTTTTTTATAAAAAAAGGGATTCAGATAAAAATTTTTAATCCCCTTCCCTTCTATCATCCTTATTTCGGTAGGATTAGTTTTCTAAAAAAGCTATATGTCTTGGGAGCAAGATTGTGGAAAATCAATAGAAGAAATCACCGGAAAATTATAACCATTGATCACAAAGTTATGTACACGGGAAGCTTCAATATTACGGCAGAACACACGACTCTTCATTCTGAGAATCCTTGGCTGGACCTTGGTTTAAGGGTCGAAGGAGATCATGTACAGTTTGCCGTTCTTAATTTTAAAAAGGTTTGGAAAATTAGAGATTATTTTAAGTTTAAACGTCAATATAAACAAAATCTTAAATTGAACTGGCGTCAATCACCCTTACGACTTAATCAGACAATTTTCATGAAAAGATTTTTTTATAAGAATTTTATTCAGCGTGTGCAAAAAGCTCAGAAACGAATTTGGTTAATGACTCCTTATTTTATCCCAAAGCGTCGCCTTATTCGGGCCCTAGGTAAAGCTGCTCAACGTGGCATTGATGTGAGAATCATCATTTCCCAAAAAACAGATGTAAAATTTTTCAAATGGCTTCAGTATTTCTATTATGATTATCTTTTAAAAAAAGGCGCAAAAGTTTATCAATACACAGATTCTGTTCTTCACGCTAAAAATTATATTATTGATGATTTTATGACAATTGGTTCAACTAACTTAAACCACAGAAGCTTCATTCATGACCTAGAAGTTGACATGGAAATACAAGAAACGAGTAATAAATATAAGATCGTGGAACATTTTCAAAACTCTTCTCTAACCCAAAAGGAGATAACTCTTGAAGGACTAAGACAAAGACCGCTCCTAGACAGATTCCTATCAAGAATTTTTTTTCTTATTAAATATTGGTCATAATATGATACTTAAAATTTTGTCCTATAATATTCATAAAGGTTTCACCATTGGTAACAGAGATTTTATTCTCGAACAAATCCGGCTTGCCCTGAGAGAAACAAATGCAGATATTTTATTTCTTCAAGAAATTTTAGGAGATCATCAAGATAAAAAATGTAAAATACCAGATTGGAAAACGGCGATTCAATTTGAATATATTGCAGATAGCGTATGGTCACATTTTGCGTATGGAAAAAATGCAATCTATCCAGAGGGCCACCACGGAAATGCTATTCTAAGTAAGTTCCCTATTGTTGAGTGGCAAAATCATACGATTTCTACGAATCGATTTGAGCAGAGAGGTTTTTTAAAAACGAAGATCATGATCCCTGAAGCTGAAAAAGAAATTATCCTTTGTAATACACATTTAAATCTGACACAAAGAGGACGAGACAAACAAGTTGAGATGATCATTAAAAATTTGTCAAAACATAAAGATACTGAATGGTTACTTGTTGGAGATTTTAATGACTGGAATAAAAAGTTATCTCCGAGAATAGAGGCAGCACTAGATGCAAAAGAAGTTTTTAAAACTCTTCATGGCAAATATCCCCCAACGTTTCCTTCTTTCATGCCAGTGTTATCACTCGATCGCATTTTTGTTCACAATATAAAACTAATAAAAGCGATTTGTCTCAAAGATTCACATTGGAGGAGCCTTTCTGATCATCTACCTCTTTATGTTGAAATTGAGGTCTAATTCTAATTAATGGAAAACTTATGTCCCTCACTAAAAGCATAAGTCTTACCAATAAATCTTAACTCTTGGCCATTTACTACGATACCTGCTCCATCTGGGCAGGCATAGATAATTTTCTTTTTAATCTTTGAATATCTTTTAAAGACAGCATCGTAGCGAGATGAATTTTTAAAATGAGGGAAAAAGCAAAAATCAACTAGATTTAATGCGGATAAATTTTTAATTCCAACAGTATTTTCATCTCTATCAAAATCTGGATAGGCGGCCATTTCGATATTCTCAGTCATCATTATCGCACCGGCCGATAGCCCAGTTAAAATGCCTCCTTTCTCTGCAAAGGATTTCAAATCTTTTATTAACTTTGCTTTTCTTAGACTATGAAGAAAGTAAAAAGTATTTCCTCCACCCATATGAATAGCATCACTTCTCATGACTTCTTGAAACATAATACGATCGAATGGCACATCAACTGGAAAATGAATAAATCTATTGATCTTAAATTTCGAATAATGCTTAACAAAAACTTTAAATTCTTGCTCAGATAAATAAGACGATGAAGGAATAAAACTGACGACAGGATTCTTCTTTCCAATAAGCTCGATAAAGTTTTTATCGAGCCCTAGATTTTCTTTGTCATGGCCACCACTGTAAAAAACAAGTTTCATATCCCCTCACGACATTCTCGAACAATAGAATAAATATTCTGCATGATGTTCTTATGTCGTGGAAGTACTTCATTTGTTATTTTTTTCTGATCAGGATCTAAATTTTGATAGGTCGAGAATTCCTGAGCAAGCTGAAAAAGCTCATCTGCACTCAATTTTGGCCTTAACTTCTGAACTTTCTCAACAATATAAGTAATAGAATCCCCAGTCACTCTATCGTATTTATTGATGATAGAGGAGCGCATTGTTAACTCAAGAAGCAGCTGAGATTTGTTTTGATGAGATTCCTTTTCCACAACTGAGACAAGAGCTAAGTAAGAATTTTGAAAACGATTAATTTGCTTTTTTCTCAAATCCGTCAGTTTTAAATCGGATTTTTTGGCATAAGAAGACTTAATAACTTCCATGAACTCTAAATGAGACAGTTGAGATTGCCTTGTTAAATAGAGTTGAGGATATTCTCTTAAGATATCTCTCATACAAAATACAGCATCTCTCGTTACCCCGTCGGCAACCTTGTAAAGACCTTTACGTGATTTTGCTCTTTCAAAATAAGTAAAGGTTCTTCGAAATTTGGTAACGAGGTCTCTATGATTTTTTAATACCAATTCTTGCTGAGTCTTCTTAAATCCAATTTTTTGAATGAGATTTCGTTCTTTACTCTCAGTGAAGTGCTTATCAAAAAATTTGATGACTTCATGATTCTTAAATTGTGATAGCGATTTCTTTTTGCCTGTGGATAAAAAGTCAGCAATCTGAACAAAACACTGCACGATGTATTTGGCTTTTAATTTTTGCTCTAAAATCGATGTCGAAAATCTTTGAACATCATCATATCGATATTCGGCATGAAATAGTCCAAATTGACGGATAGATCCGTAATCAATAATCCCGCCATCCATGAGGATATTGTCCCCATCCCAATCGAGCCAGCAAAAGATATACTCATCTTCAAATTTTGCGGCCGTCTCTGCAAATGATTTCGCCACTTGATGAGCAAGATAGTAGTATTTTTCTTTATCGCTTTTAAATGTCGTTTGAGACCATTGTTTATTTTCAATCTGGCGAGCAATATGATAGTCAGCGACATCCTTTAAATTTTTTAAATTCCCTTGCTTAAGATGTCCAAAAAAATGGCTTGGCCTTAATAAATTTGGATTTGCCCGAACGTTTATTGCAAGACCTTTTTCAAATTCAATAATGGCCAGAACTCGTTCAGTCTTGAAGCCATTCTTACCTAATATTTCTGAAAAGAAGAGAGTCTCTAATCCCTCACCCACTTCAGAGAGTCCACACCCATAAGAGATGCTAGGATCACCCGTTTGGTAAAACTTTTTATTGATATTTGATGCAGGTGATAGTTTTGTTGCTCCCGTTCCACAACTTGAGATATCCCATGTGATTCCATTGTTTCTAACAGTCCCGTTCCAAATTGAACGCCCATCACCTGAAGTTCGACCACACTTATCTGGGTGCTGAAGTTGAAGATATCTCGTCGCCATGAAAGTATTAGGAAGGACTTCATCTTCTGGAAATTTAATTTTATTCACTAAATCGTATTCATTAATAATGACAAGACTAAAGGTCTCTAAGATTTCTCGCTCTAGATCAGGATTTAAATGATGAGGATGGGTCTTTGGAATAAGTCCCATTTCTTTAGCGAGATCAAAATTAAAAAAAGCGACCTTGCCACCTTTTTTATATCTCGCTTTGTACTCTACTCGTCCCCCGGGTACATTGGTCTTGAAAGGATGTTCGCCGTTAATACGTGCAAAACTTGAGTAAGAACGTTTACCGACTTCGTCTAAAGAATTCTTCTTTGCTTGATTCATTTACTTATCAATCCTTCGATAAGGTCCTAAACATAATTCTTATTTAAATTATAGGACCGAACTCGATTCTTGACAAAAAAATTTTGCAAACAGGAAAAATAGACCTATCTCAGACCGATTTGGTCAACAAGATCAAGAAACTGTTTTCGATAGATGCCTTCTTTATGATGAAAAACATCAATGTGCCTTCCATCAGGAAGTGACCATATCCATTTTTGTTTGCTGGCAACACCTTGATGGATTAATTTTCCAAACTTAGAAGGAACGATTTCATCTTTTTCGCCTACGATTGTGAGCAAAGGCGAGGATATTTTGTGAAAGACTTCATCCGCTGCATACTCATCAGAAATAAGAAGAAAGGCCAAAGGGGAGAAAGGAAAAAGAAACCACTTTGATCGAAGTTTATCAAAGGCAATGTCTTTATAAGAGGCAAAGGCAGAATCCATAACAATCAGATCAATTTCATGAGTATGCACCCAATCAGGAATAGCTCTTAAAGAAATAGCTCCTCCCGTACTTTGACCATAGATAATAAATTTACCTCCACCATTTTTTTGATGAAGAAGGCGAGAAATCTCGAGGGCCGAGAGAGCATCTTGATAAATTCCTTCTTGAGAAGGCTCTCCTTTTGATTTTGCATACCCTCGGTAATCAAAGGTGAAGAGGTTGTATCCCGCCTCTATGAGCCAGATCAAACTAAAAAAATGAGTCGAAATATTTTGGGCGTTTCCATGAAACTGAACAATCGTCCCCTTTGGTCTTTGACCTTTTGCTGGAAAAAACCATCCGTGAAGAAGTGTCCCGTCGAGGGATTTAAAGTAATGATTTTCATATGTTAGCTTAAACTGTTGAGGATCGACAAAGTGCTTTGGCGAGGGCTGATAAAAGACGTTCGAGCACCCCTGGCCTAAAAGAATAAAAATTCCAATGATAAAAAGGCGCATTATTTCCTTAATCAAAACTTAACAAACCTAACAGAATCCTAAAATGCTATTTTCCTCAAAAATTGAGAAGCTTAAGTTGAGGGCAAACTATGAAAATCATCGCGCGCTTAGGACTTATTTTCCTTTCACCTTACTTAATCATCCTCTACTGGAGAAACTCCTTGAAAGAGATTGGGGATATCCATGCTGAATATGATTTTCAAATGGAGTAATTTTACTCAACATCGAAATCAAAATATTGCTCTGGATATGGCTCAGGTCTAAATGAGAAATGCCACCACTCTTGATGAAAATTTTTAAATCCACGACTCTCCATCAGTTCTTTAAGCATCATTCTGTTACTTTTTTGTTTTTCTGTTACAAGATTCGTTTCAGTATGTGAGATCACATCAAAAAAATCAAATCCACTTCCCATATCCAAGTCTCTACCAGTTTTCAATTCAATTAAAGTGAGATCAACGGCACTGCCTCTAGAATGAGAGGACTGTTTAGCAATGAATCCTTTTTCAAATAATTCGAGCCGAGTAAAAGTTGGGTAATAGAGCTTTTTAAGATTCAAGTTGTCCTCGGATCTTTTGGCCCACTCTTGAAAAAACTGCACCGCCTTGACCGGTCTATATCCATCAAAAATTTTAAGACTTAACCCTTTTTTCAGGGCCTCTTTTTGAACTTCACAAAGAGCTTCAGCTGGAAGCCTTGCCAGTAAAGCTTTTTTTGCCTTGTAACCACGTACAACCTCTCCAGTAAAATTATCCGGAGAACTATAGCTAGCTTGAATTTTTATATCAGGGCAAAATTCAGCGAGCGAAATAAAATCAGGATTGGGATTTGCCATAACAGTTCCAGAAAGTAATAAAATTAATAAATATTTCATAAACACAGTTTTACCTATTCATAAAAGTACTGCAACCCTAACTCTCCGTTTGGCAGCCATTTTTTTGAGAATTCAACAGTTTTTAACTTCATAAAGAGTGAAGCTTTTTGCGATAAATGATATCTTGTCTCAAACTCATGCCACCAAAACTGATTCTCGCCAGGACTATTGAGTTCAGTCGTATTTAAATGATAGATCGACGAGTAACTCGCCCCCCATAGATCAGAGAAGTAATATCTCATAAAAAACTTGGGTCCCAAGCCCAGCCGAAAATTATTATTAAATTGAGACTGAAGCTGGAGCTCACTATTAAGAAGTAGTGAGAACAAAAGTTTATTATTCGATAACTGAAGACTATTTCCGATTGAACCAGATATATAGCCTCCTGGACAATCCCAACAGGCCCATTTATCAATTTGTTTTCCACCGACATCGAGTTCCCAAGAGATGGGAGAGGACCAAAAATTTTGCTCTTGATAATTTTTGATATTAAGTATTGAAAGCTCATTAAAAAGGATTTTGGAAGTTCCATAGTTTTCATCTTGTAAGTCAAAAGAAAACTTTCCTAGTTCTAATTGAGCATTTTTAAGAGAGCCAGGAGAGGGATCCAGAAGATCGTGGAGAGCTGCTCGATATTCAAATCGAGAGTATTTACCTAGATCATGAATATAACCTTCAGAGAAAGATAATCTCGTTGGGGCATGACTCAAGGCAGGCGATGAGTTGGTTGAAATCGTTTTAGATTGAGAAAGATCACTAATAACTGGATTTATTGCTCTAGCTTTAAGGATATGAGATTTTTTTTCTCTCGATCCTGTTTCATCTTTCAAGATTAAATCCACATTATAATAATCAAAGGCTTCTAGAGAAACGTCTAACACTTTAGCACTTGTTTCATTATCGAAGCGAGCGATTTTAGCTGCCACGAGTTCCGGCGCCATTGCTATTTCTTTAGCAACTTCAAGTTGGTCGTTTGAGAGATCATTAGAAAAACGCAATAGACGTGAGTAAGTAGATTCTCTTTTTTTTCCTTCATCAATAAGATTATTCGCCTTCAATAACCTAATCGTATCCGCAGGAATTGTATAAACTTGGTAGGTGTCTGTTAAGTTTAACGAAGGCTTAACAACCTCAAGTACACTTAAAAGATGGTAGGAGCAATTTTCATGAAAGTAATAGTAGTCAAAATGGGTATGACCTAACTCCCAGATATGGTCTACCATTTCCAAAACTTCTGGCATGGTTAATTTCAAATCATAGGACCACAGATCTCTGAATTCAAAGTCACTATACTCCCTCACCTTATAATAGTAAGGAATGGAGGCAAATTGACCGACAAATCCACCAAAAAGACCTTTATAAGCGTAGAGAAAGGGGTTCGTTTCTTTGGCATTGGCCGCATAATTAATTCCATAGTCTAGCATCTCCGTTTCACTTTTATCATCAAATCGACTCAACCTTAAAAGGGTGTGACCAAAAGCTGAATTAGGATTTGTTAGATAATAAGAAGAAAACACGACACTTGCTCTTTTGGCAGCAAGTTTTGAAAAGAAGCTAATGTATGTTTTGCAATTTAAAAGATCTGCTTTCCAAGGCATTCCAAGTTGATGATTAAGCCACTTATACCTTAGTGGGAACTTACAGATTGGATGATTATCAGTTGGGTTCTCTGTTTCTGAAAATCTTTTTATTGTTTCTTTTAATTCGAGCTGGGGATTAAATTTCCCTTCAGGATGAAGAAAAAAATCCTCTCCGTCGGCCTGGCTCTCAATCTGATTAAAAATATTTTTCTTATAATGGAGCAGTCTTTGCCACTTAACGGAATCTGAAAGATCATCTTTTGAGAATGTGGAAAATGATATTATAAGGATGAAGATTAAATACATGGGACCTGCTAAAGGTTAACAGGTCCCATTATAGAAATTAGATATGAGTGTTGCAAGTAGTTGCAGCGACAGCATTGATGTTATGAGTAACTTCAGCTGACTTCGTATTCGCTGTTGGGAAAATCGTTGAATAATTAGACTTTAAAGCTTGTGCAAACTGAGTTGTATTTGCACAACCATAAACTTTAGATAATCCAGTAATTGTTTCTCCGTTACCGCGAGCGATATCATTCGCAAGCGCCACTCTATTTGCTTCAATATAAGCTTGAGTTTGAGTTACTTTTAATGGGGCTGGAGAATCACAATTAGATGTTCCTAAAGTAATACCAATCGTTTGAACACCTGTTCCGTTTGTTGTAGCAGCAAGAACTTGCTTCCACCAAGTTTGGTCACCTTCAAAAATAACAGAACCAAGTCCACATCCAGCTGATCCGTACTTTCCAGCAAACGCTGAAGTTGCAGAAAGTGCAACAAGGGCCACAACCAATAATTTTTTCATTTTCTACTCCATTGTTTAGGTTTTCATCATTTAAATGAATGGAGTTATTATCTTTAGATTTAAAATTGGATCAACTGAATTTGTCAGAACAATTTTTTCCTGACTTTTTCGATTCGCAAATATTCAAATAACTGTCTGCGCCTAAAGATCTTTAAAGTGGTGAATCGTCAAATATGTAAGTCTTAATCTTTTTTCAATAGACTCATCAAGCATTAGAAGAAGCTCTTCAAGCTCAAACATAAGGCCCAAGTCGCTCACAAATTTATCGGCCTCAACTTCTGCCATAATCGTTTCATTTTTCAGCCCCTCAAGCTCAAGAAGGATAAAAGCAATTTCATGAGCGAGATAGGCAACGGCACTTTTCTTTTCTGTTTTAAGAAGCTTTTGAAATTCTGGAAATACGACAATCGTATTTGCAAACATCCCACCATGAGTATTTGTTTTTAGATTTTCACTTTGCACAAAAACGATTGGATTTTTTGTCATCATGGCTTCCAACAGATTCGCAGGAAGATAACTGAACAATTTATCAAAATGATTTTTTTCCTGACCTTCTAAAATCCAGGCATGCTCCGGAAGAGAGTAAAAGTGTGAAACAAAATTTTTTCTGATATGCGATTTATTTGAACGATCTTTACTAAGAAATTTTTGAATTAAGTTAAACATGTCGTTACCTCTTAATTCCTTTTCGGTAAGAGGTAACGGCACTTAAGGAAAATTATTGAAAGGGCTGCTCGTCAGTGTCAGTCACAAGGTTAACAATTCCTTGGTACTTCTCCCCAATAATGCCGAGTAATTCATCCGGGATTTTTGAGGCACGGTATTTTTTCCCATTCGTAGTTCGAATCCAGAAGCCATTTATCAATTTGTCAGAGCGTGAAATGCGTATAGGCTTTATTGAAATGATATGATCAAGATTAAATAACACCTCAATTTCGTCTGCCTCTTGAGTGCCAGCTTTGGCATTAAAAACTGTGAACTTTTGAAACTTCATAGAGACTCCTTCAATTAATGGAGTTATTTTATAATGAATAAAATAAAATTGGTTTTAAGGGTGAGATTTTTGAAAATTTTACATGAATCGAGGGAAGAAAATTGGGTTTTTACTTCTCGGGCGGAATTTAAGGGGATGGCAAGAAGAGTGGAATCTCCTCAAAGCGTGATTTTGCTCCTCCATGGGCTAGGTCAAAGAGGAAAAAGAATCTACCGAAAATTACTCGCCTATCTCCCTAACGATGCTCTAATTATTGCGCCCAATGCTCCCTTTCCTCTCCCCCGTCAAAAAGAGGGACGCACAGATTATGGTCACTCTTGGTACTTTTACGATAAGGTTGAAAAGTCTTACTTTACCTCGATGGATCTCTCCATTCAGTGGTTAAAAGATCTCCTTATATTAGAAAATCCAACCAAGCTTCCTGTTTCTATTATTGGATTTTCTCAAGGAGGTTACCTCTCTCCTCATGTGGGACTTGCTATTCCTGAAACAAAACTCGTTTTGGGCCTTTCCTGCGAATTTCGCTCTCACTTTCTGACACAGGAACCACCCTTTAAAATGATCGCTCTTCATGGAGAACTTGATGAAATCGTTTCTCCTAGCTCTCAACGGACTGAGATTGAATTATTAAAAATGAAAAATATAAATATCGATTTTCATCTCATCGCGGAAACTGGGCATGACATCTCTTCCGAGATGGCAAGCCTCGTCCGAACTTTAATGGAGACCCATGGAAACTGAAACCTATTCAGGAAAAATTATTAGAGTCACGGAAGAAAAAATTGATGAAATCACATGGGAGAGGGCCTATCTTCCTAACGGAGTTATTGTTTTTCCCATCACTAAAGAGGGAAAAATTATTTTGATCAGAGAAAAGAGGCCCCATGAAAGTCCCCCATCAAGAATCAAGCCTGTTTCTGGAATCCTTGAAAAATCCTTAGGTTCTCCTGAAGAAAATGCCCTACGAGAAATGCAGGAGGAAATTGGCCTTTCGGCAAGAAAGATAGAACTCTTTTGGACGCTAAAATCCAGTGGAACCGTGAATAACGAACAACATTTTTTCCTGGCCCAGGATCTTTACCCCTCTAAACTTCAAAATCCAGACGGAGAAGACTCGATCCAAGAAATTTTAGAATTCACACCAGAAGAAATATTAAAACTCCTTTTAGAAGATAAATTACGATGGAGCATGTCTACATTAGGCATTTTTCGTTTAGTTCATAAACTTGGAAAATTCCCTAAATAGCTGATTTTCTGTTTAGTAAGACAAACTATGTGATATTTACCTATACAGTTGTTAGATAACTCAAACAACTGTATAATGTATCTTAAGGAGACATCACCATCATGTACGTTTGCATCTGTAAGGGTATCACCGAAAAGCAAATTCAAGAGGCCATCACGGTCCGAAATACCAACAATCCTAAGGAAATCCTAAAGGCCCTTGGAGTTGGAAGTGATTGCGGAACTTGTGTTGAAGATGCTGTTAAAACTCTCCTTGATCATAACTTAAGATCTCCTTATGAAATGAAAGACGGTTCAAACAATTCTTAGGTCTATTGAACTATTTTGCTTCTTTTCCTTCGTTAATTTAAAATCCACTTAATACAAATGCTAAAACTGAGGTTTTAATGAAAGGTTCAAAGGCAATTATAGAAGCACTTAATTCTGTCCTAACTAAAGAGCTCACGGCCATTAATCAATATTTTCTTCACGCTCGTATGCTCCAAGACTGGGGACTAGAAAAACTTGGAAAACTTGAATATGAGGCTTCTATCGATGAGATGAAACATGCTGATATGGTGATCAAAAGAATCCTTTTCTTGGAAGGACTTCCTAATCTTCAAAAACTGGACAAATTAAAAATTGGTCAAGACGTAAAGGAAGTCATAGAGGCAGATCTCGCCGTTGAGTACGCAGCGGTACCACATCTTAAAAAATGTATTCAAATAGCAGAGGCCGAATTAGATTTCGCATCAAGAGATCTCTTTTTATCCATCCTGAAATCTGAAGAACATCATATTGATTGGTTAGAAACTCAACGAGATTTAGTGAAGGCCGTAGGCGTTCAAAACTACATTCAATCGCAAATGGAGCCTGAAAAAGGTGCTGAATAAAGAAAATAAAAAAGGGGCAAAGGGCCCCTTTTTTTATTATGGGAGAACGTAATCCCTAGGCATATCATCTGGCATCGTTGCCATCTTATCAAAATACAAATCATATTGCTTATTGTAGGCATCAACCACTTCTGGAATTGTAATATAGTAAAAATTCTCAAAGTTTTTCGTAAAAGCTGCCGTTGTCATATTACCTGCCCCATTAAAAACGGCACCCTTATTATTTTCAAAAGTAAAGATCATGAATTTATTGTGTTGAAGTTGATAAACGTTTTGATTCGTTTGAAGAAAACGAGTATTCATCCCTTTGTTGATGAGTTCATTATAAATTCGAAAAGCTTCAATCTTTGAATTACGTCCTACATCTTTTTTTAATTTTTCTGCCCAATAAATATCGTCATCTAAAATAAATTTAATGTCTTTTTTCGCCATGACTAGTTCTGAAAAGAGTGCTGAAAGCGCTCCACTCAAACGGTGACTCATGGCCTCGATATTTTTTGCGTTTCTTGAAACTTTTGTGACCTGATCTAGAGCCTCTTTTCCATCAACGGGGGAAAAATAAACAGAAATATCTGTTTCCGGAGACGTCTTAATTTTTGATCGGCAAAGATTGAGAGTATCTCTAAAGTGCGCCTTGGTATCTCCAGATTGAATCATTGAATCAAAAACGCACAAATGAGTTTGGGCAAAAAATGATTCCTTTGAGGTCGTTACAAAATTCCAGTTCTCGTGATTTATACTTGTACCACTTGTCATGTTTCCCGATGAGAAAACGATTTTTGCCGTTTGAGAATCCTTTAATTGAACTAAAAGTATCTTATTATGAGCATACCCTAATCCACCTGTGCTTCCTCTGTACGTGATGCTGACATCACCGCATTTTTTTAGGCCCTCGGCATCTTTATTAACTGAAACCTCTGGCCCTTCTCCACCATCTAAAACCATTCTGATCTTGACTCCATTTTTTAGAGCAGTACACATGGCATTCACGATATTCTTTGAACTGAAACTTAAATAGGCTGCGTGTATTTCTTTAACATCAGAACTTGTGATCCATTCAATCAATCTAAATTGTGGTGAATCTTTTCTTGTGACAGAAGCCGCTTCATCTGAGGGCTTACAATACACATCGTCTGGTTTTGCTTCTAGGGTTTGCCCTGAGTGTGTCGTGACCACACGATCATAAGCATATGTGGCACAAACGGGATTGGTAAAAAGCACTTCAAACTTGTAAGGACGATAATCCGAAAGTTTTGCTGCAAACGAATAACTACAAACAAAAATAAATAAGAGAATAGAAAAAATAAATTTCATAACTTAACCCCATATTGATTCGGGACTTTATAAATGAAACTCAAAACAATGAATACCCCATAGAATTAATAGCAGTGATCTAATTTAGAGATATGTAAAAACTACTAACGCACAGCGCTCTACCATTAAAGACTAACCCCTTTAAACTTCGAGATGACTCTTTTTACGTAGTTTGGTACCCACTCAGAATGAAGCTTAAGTTGCCTTTATATTCTCTATACCTTTTTCTCACCAGTGTTTGGTGGGGATGGACTGTCTTAGTAGACATGGTGGTTGTTCGAATTCTTTTTTCTCGTATCGATGATATCTTTGTTGCGGGGTCAATTGGTATGGAACTTTTCAGAAGTCTCAACCGACTTGAAGTCGTCTTCTCCTCAGCTCTTGTTGTCATCACAATCCTACGATTAAAAGCAAAAAAACCTCAATTTTTCGATTTCGTTTTCGCCGTATTCACTTGGGGGATCTCGATGATTTATTTTTCCTACCTAACTCCTAAATTGATCACACTTACCACACTCTGGAGAGCATCAGATTTGCAAGGGATGGTCTCCGCCCCTGGTATTCCTGATATTCAACAGGAACATCAGTTTTATCATAGTCTCTATATTGGATTAGATTCCTTAAAACTTTTCTTTCTTTCTCTCATGATAGGATTTGCTTTCTGGCGTCGGGAGAAGTGGGAATGAATACACTTCCTAAAGTCCCCTGTGGATCGCTATTTTTTGCACCAATGGAAGGCATTACAGATGAGGCTTTTCGAAAGACCATTTTATCACTCTATCCAGAATGGGATTACCTAGCGACTGATTTCTTAAGAGTTCCCTCGGCTGGAAAATACCCCAATAAACATCTCATCAAACACTTTGGAAAGGAACTGATACAAGACACAGGCATTTTAAATCAAACGATGTTTCAGATTCTAACTTCACATAAAGCTTTCACTTTGGAGATGGTTAAACAAATTGAAGAATTAAATTTTCCTTGGCTAGATATGAATATTGGTTGTCCCTCCAACACGGTTTGTAAAAATCGTGGAGGATCTTTTCTTTTAACTGATTTAGATTCCCTTAGAAATCTCGTCAAATTGATCCGTCAAAATTTTTCTGGTCGATTCACCTGTAAAATAAGAATTGGCTATCACGACACAAATCAATTCGAGGATTCAATAAAGATGCTCAATGATGAAGGTGTTGAATTGATCACAGTTCATGCTCGAACTCGAGATGACATGTATAAAAATCCCGCGAGATGGGATTTTATCTCAAGGGCAGTAAAGATTTCCAAGGTTCCTATCATCGGCAACGGGGATGTATGGAAAGCAGAGGACATAAACCGTATGCTGGCGGAAACCGGATGTCACGGAGTGATGGTAGCACGTGGGGCGCTGAAGGCCCCTTGGATAGCAAAAGATTATAAGCGCGGACTTTTCACGTCTTCAAAAGAGGACGTTCTTAAAAGCATGAGACAATTTTTAGCGGAATATCGTACCCATCTTGAAGCAGAAAACATTTCACCTAGAGGACTTTTAAAACAAAATAAATCTGTCACTAGATTTATGCTCGAGGGTCTATCTGGAAGTGAAAACATGAGACGAAAACTTATTCTTTCTCAAAGCCCTGAAGAATTTTATTCAGCAATTGATAGTCTTTAAAAAGAACTCATCGAGTAATCAACGCGCTCTTTTGCCAGAAGATTTTTTGGGGCCTCTAATCTAATCTTTTCCAGACGAGGAACAAGTCCTGAAAGATTGGCGATCTGAATGCCGAGACCTGGCCTTGCATTCAATTCCAGTAAAATGGGCCCGTGATCTGGTGTGAGAACGATATCCGCACCAAGGTAGCCTAACTCCACCATGTCGTAGCATCTCGCAGAGAGCTCTAAAATCTCTCTCCAAAAAGGTAATCTGAGACCAGATAGCTTGTGACCTGTATCTGGGTGAACATCAATGACCTGATTTCGAATAACAGCATTATTGGTGGAACCATTCGATAAGTTCAGTCCAGCACCAATTGCTCCTTGGTGAAGATTCGCTTTCCCGTCAGAACTTTTGGTTGGTAACCTCACCATACTCATAACCGGAAACCCTTCATAAACAATCACTCTAATATCAGGGATTCCACCATAAGAATAATCATCAAAGATAGGATGCTTATCAATCTTTGCTTGAATGATGGCGGTATCACTTTGTCCTGATAAAGAATAAAGGCCGGAGAGAATTCCAGAAATATGATGCTTCACTTCTTCAACATCCATCAGCTTGTCATTTGAACGCCTACAAAGGACTCTAATTTCACCATTTCTCTCTTCTTTAATAATTTCTTTGATAACAATGATGCCGTTACCTTGAGAGCCTTTGGCGGGCTTAATCACAAAGGATTCATAATTTAAAAGTTTTAAATGGAGATTTTTTAATGAACCGTAGTTTTCGACGACCAGATAATTTTCAGGAGTTGCAATTCCCCAGGCCTCTGCTCTTTCGGCCGTGAGAACTTTATTATCAACGAGAGGATAATTCTCCCGTTTATTATGTCTCAGGATATAACGTCCCACCCGATTATTAATTCCGAGAATCCCTAATTCTTTAAGGTCATGGAAGATCATGCGGTAGTGACTCCATTTTTTTCTTTTGTCTCACGAGATCTCTAAAACGAATGAATTCTGAGATTCGGTAGCCTTTATATTTTCCAATAAGAATCTGTAGACCTATGATGAGTAGTAAAAGCTCTGGATTCGTGAACATAAACATCTCAAGAACAGGAGCAAAAAATAAGGCATAAACCAAAAGAACAATCACGAGAGTACCAAAAAGAGTTTTTAATGTATTTAAAACCCCTTCCTCGGCCAATTCAATCGACAGTCTTTCAATTAAAGTTGTAACGATAACAATAGGAAAAAAAGCTAAGTGTTTTTGTGAAATAGAAGCCATCTCAACACTATAAAAAGAATACCCAAGCATGAGCATTATAATAAGAGTCAAAATAATAGATAATCTTGGGACAGCAAGAAGATAAAACTTATCTAAAATATATCTTTCTCCGATTCCAATGATGATCACCACTGTGAAGAACAACATCCCAAATCCAAATGAGGTTTCTTTAAAAAAGAGAGTCAAAAGAATCGGAGTAAAAATACCAAAAGTAGGAATTCCAATTATATTTCGTGCAAAAGATAAAACCAGCGTCCCAAGAGGTATCAAAAGGATGGTTGTAAACATTGTCTGAAGAGGAAGCGGAAGTCGATATAAACTGATTTTTGAAAAGATAGAATCCGTTTTTATGACTTCTTTCTTAAATTCAGCTTTATTATATCTGTTGATCCTGGCCCTCTCTGCTTGGATCGAATAGGAGACCTTCTTTTTAGAAATGAGTTTTTCAATTTCCTCATAATTTCTATGAATCAACATGAAATTGTCAGGTCTTTCTCCGAAATATCCCCTATTTGTATCAATCGGAATCCACTTGTTTGAAAGAAAGACTTCGTTCGCAAAAGTAAAACGAAGCTTTGCTCCTTCTTTAATCTTTTTCAATTCTGGCATCCGCACCATCACAACAATACGTGAAGGAATCCCCTTTCTTCTCGCCATGATATTAAAAAGTTTGGCCTTGATAAGAGGTGATCCCTTACCAGTGTTGAGAGTTTCATGGATGGTCTTGATCTCGGTATTTCTTTGAATCTCTTCTTCTACGTAGTAATAAATTTTTCTAATAAGGCCCGTTTTATCTTCACTGCCCTCAAGAATCGCAGTTTCTAAAAGTTTTATGGCGTCTTCATCCTCATCTAAAAGTTTTGGAAGCTTTAAATACTTTTCCAAGCCTTTGGGATAGGTTACCGAATAGTCCTTTGGAATATTTTTATAAGAAACGGCTTTCAGGTCGATTCTAGCTGAATAGGAAATTCTACCTTTCATGAGCTCTTTTGAAGACCAAGTCGCAAGGATAGAGTCAGAATTTGAATCTACAAAAACTTCAAACTCTCGAGAACGTATTTTTTCATCCGTCACTTTTTGTCCAGGGCCACTCATCGGAATAGGAAAAGCGAAACTGTTCACATCTCCCTTGGGTCTCACTGTCATATGAAAATTCCATACGTCATCGACCATTTGAGGGACGAGAGATAATTTAAGAACCTGAGATTTATAAAAAAGGATCCCTAAGGGAAAAATAATTAATAACGACGTAATTAAAACAATTAATTTTTTCATGAATTAATCACCTAAGACATGAGAGCGGGCCACGTCCACAATGAAGCGTCCCAAGAGTAAATTCCGACCAACGAGAAACTTATAATCCATTTTCGTTCTATCATTAAGATTGATATTCACTTCTCTCTCAATAGAGCCCATTTTAATTTTTTCTTTAATCACATACCTCTTACTGACGAGACCTGCGGTATTGGAGACTTTTTGAGTTGTATCAACTTTTCTTACAACCTCTACCGTTTTCCCTTCTGAGTCTAAGGTTTGGAATTTAACAAAAAGTTCTCCTCGTTGTTCAACTTCTTCAATATTTACTGCGTGCATGGAGGTAGTCTTCGCTCCGGTATCAATCCGGGCCTTATGCTTAATTTTCAACTCAGGCATACTTACCCACTCGATTCGCCCAATTAAAACTTTTTCTTTTAATAGCTGAGCTCGGGTATTAGGAATGTATCCCCAAATCATTAATGATAACAGAAAGAGAACTTTCACGGACGTGGGCCTTTTTTAAGACATATTGAATGCCTCCATCTTAATCTATTCATAGGTCGCTCGGCAATAGCTTAAGAAGGCATAAGTCCCTAATTTAACTGATTTAAATGCACTCAATTCTTTCCAGAAAGATTCCGATAAGAAGGGATGTAATTTAAAAAGGAGAATCCATGCCTTGCAAAGTGACGTCTTTTTTGACCTTTTGTTTTTGTTTCGCCTTTTGGAGTTTCATGGTGGTTCACTATGCTCATATGAAAAGCTCATCTCAGTATAGAGAGATTGCAAGTTGGTCAGCTCCAGTTAAGCCTTGGTATGATGCGAGTTTTAAACAGTAAGCTTTAACGGATAAAAAGTTTTAACCAGCTGAGTTTTCCTTCATAAGGTGGATATCGAAGTGGGATATCCACCAAAGTCCCTTGCTCAAAAACAGATTTGTAGTGGGTGAAAGTATCAAAACTCTTTTTCCCATGGTAGCTTCCGATTCCACTCGTTCCGACTCCTCCAAAAGGCAAATTGGGATTTGCTAAATGGATGACCGTATCATTAATGCAACCACCGCCAAAAGGAATCTTTTTTATAATGTCTTGACGCTTTTTCTCATCCTCCGAGAAGACATAAAAAGCCAGGGGCTTAGGTCTAGAATTTATTTCTTGAATGACCTCTTGAAGTGAATCATACGGTATAACGGGAAGTATTGGCCCAAAAATTTCATCCTCCATCACCTTGTCATTCCAACTGACATTTTTCATCACTGTTGGTGAAATAAATTTTTCTTCTCTGACGGCTTCCCCTCCTATTGCCAATTTTTCATCAATAACAAGAGACATTAATCGATCAAAATGTTTCTGATTAATAATTCGGGGGTAATCTTTTGAGGATTTAACATTTCCGTAAAATGATAGAAGGTGTGACTTCATTTTTGTTATGAATTCATCCTGTTTTTGTCTCGGTACGAGGACATAATCGGGGGCAACACATGTTTGTCCAGCATTTAAAAACTTACCCCAAACGCAACGCTTGGCCGCAATATCAATATTGGCAGATTCTTCAATGAGGCATGGACTTTTACCACCAAGCTCAAGAGTCACTGGGGTCAGATTCTCTGCAGCCGCTTTCATGATAACTTTACCAACCATGGTACTACCGGTGAAAAAGATGTAATCAAATTTCTGGTTCAAGAGGATCTGTGTCTCTTCTACTCCCCCTTCAACCAATACGACCTCATCTTGATTAAAGACTTCCTGAAGAATCACTTTAATGATGGAAGACGTTTGAGGAGCAAATTCAGAAGGCTTTATGACGACCCTGTTCCCAGAGGCGACAGCTCCTAACAAAGGCGAAAGACAAAGCTGAAAAGGATAGTTCCATGGTGAGATAATGAGGACAACACCAAAAGGCTCAGGAAAAACGGAACTTTTCCCAGGAAAAAGTGGCAGCGGAGTTTTAACTTTTTTGGGAGTTGTCCAATCATCAATATTTTTTAAGATGTGACCAATTTCATCTAAAATAAAACCTATTTCCGTAGCGTAAGTTTCGAAGGTTGATTTTCCGAGATCACTTTTTAAAGCTTCTGTGATGAGTGTTTCTTTTTCTAGAATTACTTTTTTTAATTTAGTTAATCTCTCTTTTCTTAATGACGGAGTGAGAACTCCTTTCTCGAAAGAAATAGATCTTAATCGCTGAGTGAGTTCATTAATTAACATATTTAATCCTCTATCTTTAAGTATTTTATATAGTTTCTTATTATACTGGATTTTCTAAAATTTTTTATTTTGGGATGCAATAAAACAAATGAACTCTCATACATTAGCGGAATCCAGGGAATCTCTTTATAAGCAATACTCTCCATTTCATTAATAATTCCATATCTTTTATCCACATTGGAAGTTTTCTTCAACTCCTCATAAAGTCGATCCATGTCTGGATTTGAGTAACCAC